>Ga0209482_1001240_pt1 | contig 18156 bp, 12 predicted proteins | sample CoawatmetaG10DNA_FD_187512 | JGI IMG/M metagenome (GOLD analysis project Ga0209482, IMG submission 187512) | Marine microbial communities from the West Antarctic Peninsula - Coastal water metaG104-DNA (SPAdes) (version 2) | ecosystem: Environmental > Aquatic > Marine > Coastal ...
GCCAACAACAAATAAAACACACGCGAATGGCTATAAAGAGTTAGTAGATGATACTATAAAGAATTATAATTATGGCGATATCTTAGACACAGTAGATGACGTTGCTCATTTAATTATGGGTTATCAACATTACTTAAAATTAGTAGGGTGGGAATTCACAGACTCAGATAAATCTGGATCAATTATAGATTGGGAAAATCTATTGTACAAGTTCTTAGATTGGCAGAGTGAACAGCACACCATTGGAGATTTCATTACATTGACTCCACTATTAACAGGCGGCAGTTTCAACGCGACACAAGGTGTTGCGAGTGTAGCCACTGAAACCTTTAAGAATTTTTATCGAGTAGTAGACTCTTCGGGTAGACTTATACCAAATACTGAACTTAATTTTCACACAGATGGTGCAAAATTATCGTTCACTAGTAATATTCCTATCTATGGAATGAAAATGGATGTAAGAGATATTGAACATGCCTTTGTTGTTGACAGAGTTGACAGTTATGCTGATGTAATCTATGACCCGCATACTCATACTCGTAATCTTCGAATGCAAATTGATTGCAACCGAACAATGAATTGGGATGGAACTATGTCGGTTGATGGTTATCTTGTAAATGATAATCAATTAATACCAAACTTCGACACAATGATTGAAGAAACTCGTCACTATAGAAACACTTTAGTTGACCAGGGATTATCACCAATTAACAAATTAAAATCAAATCACATGGGATATACAACGAGAGCATACTTGTCTAACCATGGAGTTGAAAGAGAATCACAACTAGAATTCTACAAAGGATTCTTATCTCATAAAGGAACAAATTCAAGTATTAATAGAATTGTTAATAAAAACAGTAACTTTAAAGATATCGAGCATTCTGATATATGGTCAGTTAAGTTAAGCGACTACGGACATGAATCAACTAATCTTACAATGTCAAAAGATATATCAGTCAATGATATGATTAGTGACCCATTCTTAGTATCATATTCAAACATCACAAAAACACTAATGCCTCAGACAGTTAAGCCCGCATTGGCAATCAAAACAACAGGATATGTTGATGCCACTGACGTAAACTATGTCGTAACAGCACAAAGTGATCTAGTAAATTTAGCAACAGCAACTAATACATTATATGAGGGCGACACAGCATGGGTTCAATTCGATGTAGATAGAGACTGGGATGTGGTACGATTAAGTGAAGTAGCAGAGATAAGTTATGTTGGAGAAACTTCTGACAACCAATTATATATTGGAATGCTTACTGCGATAGATTCTGCATTTATTGATAAATCAATTTATCTAAAGATTTCTGGTACTGAAATAGATCCATCAATAGATGGATATTATTTACTTGCCGCAAATGGAACAAAAACAGTAAACTCTAGTACGATATATGAATACTTGGTATTTGAAGAAGATTTTGAGCCAGTGATTGTTGAAATAGATTCTTCGACTACTAACAGTATCTTTGTTCCAACTCAAGCAGATTCTGGTATTGAAGCAATTGGTTCAGTAAGTAACCCTACTTTCACTAGCAGTGATACACTAGTTGTTGATAACGTGGAGTTCACTTATGTACCAGCAGTAGGCTCAACCTCTGGAATTTCGATACTGGGAACAGTTGCAAATCCAACAGTATCAGAGGGAGAACAAGCAAGATTTGTTATTTACAATTCTAGTGGATTAGTTGAGAATACAACAGATACTAACGTAACATTTACTGGTACAGTTGCAACCACAACGGCTGCATTTACTAGTAACTATGGCGATGCAATTACAATTGACGGCACAACATTAACTATAGAATATAGTGGCTCTGCTGGAATCTCATTGACTTCGACGGCTATAAAAAGTTCACCACTTACTACGGGAAACACAGTTGTCATCGATGGAGTAACAAAGACAGTAGTAGCATTAACTACGACTGGAACAGTAACGGCGCCAGTGATGGCATCTACGAAACCATTATCAATTAATGGTCAAACTGTGACACTTACGAGCGGAGATACTCTTGCTGAAATTATTACAGCAATCAATTCAACATCAACTTTAGTAGTTGCTAGTAACTCGGGAACTAACGAATTAGTTCTAACGACATCATCTCCTGAATTAGATATGTCGGGCAGTGCGTTACAAGACTTGGGATTATCTGCCACTACATTATATTATGACTCGAAACTGGACAATCTAGCGACAGCAATCAATACTATAACTAGTATTACTTGTTCTGTTGTTGGCAGCAATTTGGTAATATCAAGTTCAGCCGCTTCAATGGTTATCTCTGGAACAGCGTTATCTGAATTGGGCGTAACTGCGGGTACTTATAATCAAAATTCTGATCCAACAGCAACAAGTGTTGTTGCACAAATAAACGCATTAAATGTATTAGGCGTAACAGCCGCGATTGTAACTGGCACAATTAAAATAACAAGTACAAATCATAACTTAGATATAGTTGAAGTAACTTCAGGCGCTATGGGAAGATTAGGATATGCTACGACTACTGTGGCAGTAGATGCTACTGATAACATTATAAGTGATTTAAATTCTCAAGTATTCGCGTCATCAACATCTACCGCAACTAAATCTGATAGACAGGTATTAATAACAAGTTCTGAAAGCAGTATAGTTGCTAGTAATATCATAGGAAATTCTCTATCTGATATCGGAATAGCAGTTGGTACATTTTCAAACACATCAGTATTAAGTTCTACTGCATTGGGATTTGCTGGACAAATTACTGCAAACTCTACAACAGGACTAGCAGTTAATCTATCAAGTGATGGAAGAATGATATTCACTCAGACTGGAGTAAGTTTATCATTTGCTGGAACAGATGGAGCATTGTTGACTAGAATAGGATTAGTAAGAGAGTACTCAAATGTAACAAGTAGTGCAAACTATAAAGCAATGTTGTGGAAATCAATACGATATACCACCGGGGTTAACGGTACTGACTTTACAGCATTTTATACTAGTCTAGGACTAAACAGTGCGAGTAAATTATGGGCTGACGACTATAATGATAACGGATGGGCAGTACTTGATAGGAGTTCAACAGGAACACTCTCAGTGTATGCCAAACAATCAACAGTTATAGATTCAGATTTAACAAAAAGATTGATAGTAAAAGATGGTGATGATTTTATTAACCATCAAATATATGATCCTCTTAATTTAAAAATGTCTGGTTCAATTGTTTCTAAATTAGATTACATCGCATGGAACGACCCTGCGAGTTATGACGTAGTAACTAGTCCTGACATATGGTTGGATGAGAAATTAGGCAAAATTTGGTGGGACACAGACTTAACAAGATTCTATAGATACAACGATTACGGCGATGCAAATGGAAACTTAAACGTCAACTATGTGAAGAAGTATTGGGGACTAATTGTTCCAGGCTCTACCGTGGTTGTAAAGAAATGGACGAAATCTAGAATATTACCAACTTATGCAGTAACCTATAATACTAAGAAGTATTACGATGATGTCGCAGGCAAAGAAGTCACAGATTATTTCTACTGGTCTTCTACTAGTGATGATGTTGTTGAAATTGCAATGTTGATTTCTGCTGGTGGCACTAAGAATAAATTTATACCAGTTGGCCCATCGAGTGTTCTTATTAGTAACAACGCTACATCATATAAGAGTCCAACAATAAGTGCTACATTACATTATCAACAAGACGATGGAAATCGTAAAAGCCACTCTGATTGGGAGATGTTATCAGAGAGTTCAGATACTATTGTACCTGCTAAATTCTTAACTGATATGATAGATTCATTATCTAATCTTAAAATACTAACAACTTACACTGCTAAATTAACAGCATCTCAATTAACTGATGTTAATAATGCGATAATTCCAATTTCATGGATTACAGATTTAGCCATCAGTGGTGACATAGTAGTCACGCTGAATAGTAATACAGTAAACGCAAGTTATCTAACTATTTCGGCTTCTAATTTGCAGATATCTCGAACATCACTTACGATGATAGAGGGAGACATATTAAGAGTATACAAAGTTGCACCTAAGACAGATAATTGGTTTTCAAATAATCTCACTGCTAGAAGTAATTTTGCTTCAGTTATAAATGATACAATGAAAAGTAAGTTACTAGTAAGTACATATGCCAATTATAAGGAGTATATAGACACTGATGATATTATCTTTGATTTAACTGATTGGTATCTAAACGATAATTACAAGACAATTGATGCATACTCTTATCTATCAACTACTAGAAACTTTGATATGATGGCAGAATATAACAGTGGAATAAAATCATTTAAGTTAAAATTACCAACTCATAATGAATATTACTTCGAAGATGATAATTCGTTAAAATTAGTTAACAGAAGTAAGAGTTCATTGAATGTATCATTTACTAGTCTGACATATCCAGAATCAACTAACCCTGGATATTATGCCAATGCGGTTGGAATTCAGATTCAGGAATTAATGAATATGATTCAGGATTATCCAGACACATCGTTTATTAATAATATATTCTTCACTATGGTAAATTATCTTTACACAGAGAAGAGTTACCCTGCTTGGTTGTTTAAAACAAGTTACATAGATTTGAATTTATATAACAGAGATTTAAAACAGTACGCAGTGTATCAAAGAGATAGTGAAACTGATGTATTAGAATATGTTAGAGAAGCAAAACCATATCACGTTAAAGTAAGAGAAATTACACGAACAAATACAACAAGTGATAAACTAACTGCATCTACATCTGTTGAAGAGAAAATGAATCTTACTTTAGATTTTGGCAACAATAGCAGATACGAGGAAATGGTAGTTGATGGCGGTGACTACGAAACTCAAGATCCTACATCATTTTCAAGTATTCTTGATGGCGAATATGAACAAGGTTCGTTACTAAGAAACAGAAATACTCCAACGTCCGGACCGAATGGATTTGATACTGGCTTTGTAGGGTTTGGTGGACTAGAATCATCGGTATTGAGATTACAAACATATACAGATGTTATTGTTGATGTTACCGATGGCTCTCCGTTATCACACTCTGAAACTATTGACAAAACACAGTTTTATGTCTATGACATATACGGAAGAGGTTATAGTATTGACGTAACAGGCACAGGAACTATAACTGCATTTGATGGAGCAACTCTTACAGTTGCTACAGCAGATTCATCAAAATTTGTTGCTAGTGCATCTGATACTAATAAGAAACTAATAGCAGTTCAAAAAGCAGGAAGTTCTGATATAGAATTTATGTTGTACGACAAAAAAGTATCAACAGTGCTAACTATTAGCAATAGAGCGTTATACACTGGATTAGGATACGGATTTACAAGTAATGACATCGTGTATGTACTTGACACTCCGTTACAGATAGTTTTACAAGACTTATAGTGTGACTTTTCATATTGACGAAAAGCATAAATACAATGTAAGATAAATATAATAAAGACTCAACAAAGAGACAAATACATGTTTAATGACAAAATAGACTCACAAGTAATTGGAACACTAAAAATCTACGATAAAGATAGTGGAGAAATACTTGTACAAAAGAAGAATGCAATACATCCTGGAAACATGGCGTATGTACTCGCATCTGCACTTGCAAATAAACCAACAAGTGTGAATGCATCGGGTTCTGCTCCAAGTATCAATTGGATGGCGTTTGGTAATGGTGGAAGTGTTTCTACTACAACGCTTTCATATCGTTCTCCAAGAATAAGTTCAACATATGATCAACTGCCGATAACATCGAGTGGTTCTTCATTGTATGTACCGAAGTACGAACAAGAAACAATAAACACGGTATATTATCCGGGTCAGGATATGAGCGGGAAGACAGTACCAAACAACACAGCAAAAGTCAATTTCAGTGTGAACTTGACTCACGCGGATTACGCAACTGCTGTAGGCGAAACAATACCATCGAGTGATAGTTCAACTGATGTTACATCAGTTAAAGCCTTTACTATCGATGAAATTGGGTTATTATCTGGTGTCACTGATAGTGGCTCACTTGATAAAACAAAAACATTAATGCTGACACATGTGACATTCCATCCCGTGTTGCTGGCAGCAAATAGAACGATTGTAATTGATTACACAGTTACAATTCAAATTAGTTAAATTTAGAGGAGTATAACAATGGCTTCAGGCTCAACAATATTAGCGTCAGATTTAAGTAGTCTACGTGACAAAATGAATACAATACTTAACGGAACTGGAGTACTCGGCGGTTATAACCAGTCTCATTCAGTTTCAGCAAACCCTTCGACAGGTGCAGTTATTGATGATGCATACTTAGATTCAATCTACAGTGCGGCAGCAAAAATATCAAATTTCTACAACATATCAAATCCATTCACTGCGGTAGACGCAGGAACAACAATAAACTGGAACCATTATGGTGCTAGTGCTTCAAGTTTTGAATCAGACATCAACGCCCGCTTCGTAGCGCCTTGGTCTTATGCTACTGGTTGGGATACAACTGTTGCATCTGAAACAACTCAGACAGTATCTAACTGGAACGGTACACATGAACAAATAGTACGTGTATCATTTGCTGATATGACAGCAATGAACCAATGGATGGCTGCAGGTGGAGAAATTAGAATTTCAGCATCACATAGTGATTCAACTTCTAACCAACAAGGAACTTCTTGGGAACAACTTACTAGTGAAATGGGAACATACAAAATCTCAGCAAAAATATCTGAAAATGATACAGACTCATCTACTAATAAACAGTACATTGATTTAACAGGCAGTTACTCAATTATCAAAAAAGAATATGCAAATGACTCTGATTATAGTTCAAACTATATTCAAGTAGAAGCATATCTAAATGGCGGAGATATATACGTGAAAACTACATTAAGCGATCCTCACGTGGCTCGTTCAGGTAGTGGTTCAGGTTACGGTGGAGCATGGTCATGGACTGGTGCTGATACAGTACCTGGAACTTCAACAGTAACTATGTCTTCATTAAGAATGTCTAATCCAGCGGGATCAGTTAGTATAAGTAATCCATCATTTACAGTGACAGATTCACTATAATCTGATTGCTTGGGAAGATATATAAATGCCACAGAGTTATTATCTAGGAGGTAAAGTTCGGGCTTCGGACTTTAACCTTTTTGCTAACGATATAAATGACATCGTAGGTATTGGCGCGACAGATTCGGGATATGGTCAAAGTCATCTCGTTGTCACTAACGCTGTAGTAGGCGGAAGTGTGACAGCATCATTGTGGGATGAACTTTTGACTGCTATGCTTTATGCTGCCAGACACCAAGGAACGACAATTTCAGTGCCATCTAGTACAGCAGATGCTAGTTGGCCTGTAATAGGTAATCTCATTTCTATATTGCCAACATTAACGGCTGATATAGCAACTATAGTTGGCAACAAACTCAACAGTGATATAGCATATATGACTGTTACTCCTAATCAAATTTCAAACTTAAATACATTCATAGATCCAAATAACGGAACACCTACTTGGACATCAGCATCTCAAGTATTTTATGAAGCAAAGGTAGAATTTACAGACACCGATGCTCGTAGACACTTTTTCAATTCAGGTGGTGAAATCAGATTTGACGCAGTACTTGTTCCTACAGATGCCTCTCACGCACAAAGTGCCGATTGGGCAACAATGCTAAGTGCAATCGCAACTGTAAAATTGAGTCATACTGCAACTGAGAGTTCAGCGAGTGTAGGTACACCTGGAGTAGGATTCAATAACCTGACTACAAGTTATACACTAATATACACTAAAGGCGGTACTGGAAACTATTCAGGCAATCAATTGAATATTTACGCAAAAATAAACAGCACTACTGGCATTGATGTTAAAATGGCATTCGATGAAATCTATCCTGCGAAAACTGGAACATGGGCCAATCCACCTTATAGTGGTGCTTGGACTGGAACTGACTATGTTGCGGGCGTACTTACTGTTACATTAGACGAACTTATACCAGATGATAATCCCCTTGGTGTTAATCTTCCATCCCCGACTTATTCAACTATTTCTTCTCTTTAGACTTGACTTTCAAGGCGTTTTACTGTATTATTAATACTAATATAGGAGAAAACCATGTCAGACATTATAAAAGAAGAGGGAGTTATACAGCCTTCGAATGAAGACTTACAACGATTAGAGAAAGCGTTAGATTTTTCTAACACCATGAAGACTTTCAATCTATCAAAAAACAATCTTAAAGTTAAAACACAAAACTTACTAAGTTACAGTACTGCTGGTGGCTCGTTCTCTGTTGACCAATCACTCATATCTTTTATGAACTTTGTTGTTTCAAGTGGAAAAACTGAAATCTCATTGCTTGATAAGAATGATATCCCAATTCGCATCGAAGACACTGAAAAGTTTCTCGAAGAAGTATCAAGTTTATATTTTGAGGTAGTGAATGATTACTACAACGAATATCAACAATTACGAAGTTCACGCAAAATAGAAAAAGTCTTAGAGATTTAATATGAGTAAGGGTATAATAATATTTGCTCAGAATAATGAGTACGTCAACTATGCTGAAACTGCCTGTGCGTGTGCTGGTTTCGCCAGAAAGAATCTTTCATTATTTGATGAGATATGTCTAATAACCAATGCCGAGACATTAGAACAAAATAAAACACTAATCAACGAATACTTTGACAGAATAATTGTTACTGATTCCTTTCAACCTGTCAATATAAGACTGTTTAAAGACACAACAGATAAGACAGAATACGCATCCTTCAAGAACATGTCTAGGAGCGAAGCATACGAACTCTCACCGTATGATGAGACACTGATCATTGATGGTGATTATTTCATCATGAATAATGTACTAGACCAAGTATGGGATAGTGACAATGATGTTATGATTAACTACAAGTACAGAGATGTATCTGGTAGACATAAAGAACATATAGAATATATTGACAACTTTAGCATCCCAATGTACTGGGCAACAGTTGTGTATTTTAAGAAATCTGATTACGCAGAGAATCTATTCACACTTGTGAGTCATATAAAACACAATTATAAGTATTATTATTACCTATATAATTGTAGTGGTTCATTGTATCGCAATGACTTTGCGTTCTCAATGGCACTGCATATACTAAATGGTAATCTTGCATTTGATGTCCCGTCATTGCCAATTACATATCTTAACAACAGTTTTGATATTGATGATATCTTCAGAATCAATTCACATAACGACATTATTATGTATTGTGCAGATGCAGAGAGAATTACAGAACATATTCTATCAAGATTTACGAATACTGATTTGCACATTATGAACAAGAAGGCGATAGCACGATTTATGGATGACTTCTTATTATACGGAGAAAAAGTAAATGAGTAGAGGATATATAACTATCGCACAGAATAGCGAAGGCATTGATTACTTAGAAATGTCTTATGCTCTTGCTCTTAGTTTAAAAGCAACCCAAGAGAATAGTAATCTATGTGTATGCGTAGATGAAGAAACTAGAAAACTAATCACGGACAAACATATACAAGCATTTGATGCCATAGTTGATATTCCCTGGAATGATGACGCGAAAGGTGACAAGTGGAAAATACACAATAAGTGGAAATATCCACACATGACTCCGTATGATGAAACTATTATACTTGATAGTGATATGATTTTCACTAATAGTGTAGATCATTGGTGGCAGTATCTAGCAAAGAGAGATGTCTGGTGTTGTACTAATGTTAAAACTTTTAGAAACGAAGACGTAACAAGTGACTACTATCGAAAGAAGTTCACACAATTAAATCTTCCAAACGTATACAGCAACTTCACTTACTTTAAGAAGGCAGAGTTGACTTTTGAATTCTTTAAAATGGTTGAGTTGATTATGACTCATTGGAATGTATACTTTGATAAATTTCTTAGTGGCGTTGGACAGAATTGGATGAGCGCCGATGTTGCGTATGCGTTAGCAATTCAACTATTAGATATCGAAGAAGAGACCTGCGACTATTCTATTAAAGATGTCCCTACGTTTGTTCATATGAAAAGTATGATTCAGAATGTACCAGTGAATCAAATAGAGAGCAACTGGACTAAGAGTATCACTAGTGAAATGGGAGATGACTTACAAATCAAGATTGGCAACTTCACTCAAACATTTCCATTACATTATGTAGAGAAAGATTGGATGGATAGCAGTAAGATTGCACAACTTGAGAGGGCACAATAATATGTTAAGTGTTATAGAAAAAACTAATACATGCCGTGCTGTATATTTTGATAGTTTTAGCAAGATTACTCAGATAACAAATAAAATAGAAGATACGAAAGATTTATTTGCATGGTTCGAGATTGATGATATTATGTCATTTCTTGATGGCAAGTATAAGTTTACGGATTATATCGTTAGTAGAACATCTAATCCTTTAGTGTATGAAATTGTAAAAACAAAAGTTGATATTGGACGAAGAAACAAAGACAATCAATTACATAAGATATCAACCATACCAGATTCTGATATTATAATCTATATCGAAGATGACAATTTAGTATTCGAAGCAAGTGAGAGTCTAAAGAAAAGTATCGGAATTGATCCAAATCGAGTAGTAACTGTTGCAGGCAAGACTGAGCATGTATTTTTTGTTACATATAAAGATAAACCAGAGTTCTTAATCAAAACTGTGTTAGTTCCATTTTCTGAATTATTATCTACTGGAAAAAGAGTTAAGTTCGAAGAGAATAAATACAGTATAAGCGTTTATACGCAGAAGTATTTTGATAAGTATTCTTGGAGAAAAGTATGAAAGAAACAGTATTAGTTCTTGGTGACTTAGACGTATTTTATATAAGTTACGATGAACCAGCAAAAGAAGAACATTGGGCTAATCTAATGATGAAGTTTCCATTTGCTAAAAGAGTAGATGGAGTAAAGGGATTTGACAACGCACACAAAGAATGTGCAAAACAAAGTGAAACTGATAGATTCATTACTATTGACGGAGACAATATCGTTGATGAAAAGTTTTTTGATATAGCAATATCAATTCCAGAAGGCACTGACTTAGAACATTCTATTATTAGTTGGAGTGCTAAGAACATGGTAAATGGATTAGTATATGGCAATGGTGGAATCAAATGTTGGCCAGTAAAACTAGTCTTAGAGATGAAAACTCACGAGAACGCAGTTGACGATACTAAGAAAGTTGATTTCTGTTGGGATCTAGACTATATCCAAATGAATGACACCTACTCAGAAGTACTTAATGCGGGCTCACCATTTCAGGCATTCCGTGCAGGATATCGTGAGGGTGTTAAGATGTCATTAGACGAAGGTAATCCTGTTCCGATTGAAGATTTCAAACAACGAATCTGGTCAAAGAACTATGAAAGATTAATAACATGGTGTAATGTCGGGGCAGATGTAGAGAATGGTATCTGGGCTTGCTATGGCGCACGTCTTGGATGTTATGATGTTAACTTTGTTGAAGATTATAAGTTAGAAAGCATTTCATCATTCGATTGGTTTAAGACATACTTCGATGAAGAGATTTGTCCTTTAGTATCTGGTGGCGAAGAGAAATGCACTAGAACAGGATTAGTATGGGATTATGATAAACTGTTTGACGAATGCTTACGTGTTGGAGATATTCTTCATGATAAGATTGGAATGGAAATTGCAGACCCAACACCAGAGTTAGGTGCATTCTTTAAAAGAGTTTATACTAATCCACCAAGAAGTGGCAATCCATTAGCAACAGAGAAGCAGACTGGCTGGGATAGATAATGTCGAATTACGATGAAGATGCGACGGTAACACGAGGCAAACTCAACGAGTTATCACCCTCAATGTGTATGGCAAAATGGCTCCAAGTGAGTTTGCATTTGCCACAAGGTCGCACTCATAGTTGTTATCATCCACCTACTCATCCGATTCCTTTAGAAGAATTAAAGAAGAACAAGAACGCACTACATAATACTCAATTCAAGTTACAAGAACGAAAGGAAATGAAAGAGGGTGTTCGTCCAGAAGGATGCCAGTATTGTTGGAATGTAGAAGATGCTCCAAATCCCCCAGCAGATGGAAGGCTTAGTGACAGACATTATCGTTCAAGTGAATGGTGGGTTAAAGATGCATGGGATGAAGTAGTTGACAATGCATGGGACCATGACATTGCACCTAGATACGTAGAAGTAAACTTCAACCAAGCATGTAACTTTAAGTGTTCTTACTGTTCTCCTCATTTATCAACAGCATGGGAAGATGATATTAAAGAACACGGTGACTTTAAATTCTCTAACGGCACAGGTCACAATAACATAGATTATTTACGCCAGACTGGACTGATGCCACTAGAAGTTGCTCGTAAAGATAATCCATATATCACAGCATTCTGGGAATGGTTTCCTGATGTGTACAAAGAATTAAAAGTCTTTCGTATGACAGGCGGTGAGCCATTGATGGATAATAATACATTTAAGGTATTAGATTATGTAAATGAACATCCAAACGCAACACTAGATTTGAGTATAACTTCTAACATGTGCCCACCACAAGATGCGTTGTTTGATAAGTTTATGGACAAGTTAAAAGCAATTGAAGAAGTACGAGTGTGGGAAGATACTACTAAGTTTAATCCAGACAGTGGTAACTACTGGTATGTCGCACCAGCGTGTAAACATTTTAGTTTGTATGTAAGTGTAGATGGCGTAGGTGAACAAGCAGAATACATGCGTGATGGTTTAGACTTTGATAAGATGTATGAGAACTGTAGACGTGTTCTACGTGAAACAGATGGCACAGAAATATCATTTATCAATACATTTAACTTATTAAGTATACCCAATCTACGTGGCTTCTTACAAATGATATTAGACTTACGTGAAGAATTTGGCTACGAGAATCAAAAAGATGTGAGTGTTCAACCACCAGATAGAGATGGAGTTGTGCATACTCCCTTTGTTCGAAAAAAGAGACAAAGAATTTGGTTTGATATGCCGTATCTTAGATACCCAGATTGGATGACTCTGCAACTAGCAGATGAAGATATGCTAAACACAATACAAGAAAACATTGACTTTATGAAAGGGCATGTATTAGATGACCAACCATATGGATTAAAATATACAGGCTTTAAGAATTACGAAGTACTAAAACTAGAACGAGATTTGGCATGGGCTAAAGAAGGAGAAAACATGAGCGAAGAAGATTTAAGCACTAACTTAATTCGCTTCCATGAATACTTCACCCAATATGATGAACGCAGAAATTTAAACTTCTTAGAAACATTTCCAGAGATGACAGATTTCTGGAACGAAGCAAAAGAAGAATTCGAGGAACAATACAAGTCATGAGAAATGATACTTCAGAATCATTTTTAGAATATAAGACTCGGGTTATAGATCCGAAAAGTGCCTCATTTTGTGGTGCAAAATGGCACAATGCGACTATCTGGCTAGGACACGGACAGACGGTTAGTTGTCATCAACCAGCACCACATGATATTCCTTTAGAAGAATTGAAAGAAAATCCATCAGCAATTCACAATACGATGTACAAGAAAGAAATGCGTAAGATGATGCTAGAAGGTGATAGACCAGAAGAATGTTTCAAATGCTGGACAGTAGAAGATGGTGGACCAGATAAGATCTCTGAACGAGTTTTTAAAACAATAATGTATGACGAATCAGATTTAGATGTAATACCAACTAAACCTTGGACTGACAATTCTTTTTTACGAACACTCGAAGTTTCATTTGATAGAGCGTGTAACTTTAAATGCTCGTACTGTAGTTCAGCATTCAGTACTGCATGGGTCAAAGATATTAAAGACAACGGGCCTTATGAGAATCTTACATCAGATGCAAGAGGACATTACATCGATACTGCACCTTGGGCCACAAGCGCCGCACAGAAAGATGAAGATAATCCATACATACGAGCATTTTGGGAATGGTGGGAAGAAGAGGGTGGATTAGCAGATACACTCCAAAGTATTAGAGTCACTGGCGGTGAACCCATTATGCATCCCGGTGTGTGGAAATTATTCGATTGGTTTAAGAACAATCCTGAACGTGGCAAAAGTATGAGATTTTCTATTAACTCGAATCTTGTTCCAGAAAAAGAAAAGACATTTCAGAAGTTGTTAGAAGTGATTCAATATGTACCTGCATTTGAGATGTTTGCAAGTTGTGAATCAACTGGAGAGCAATCAAATTACATTCGGGATGGAATGAACTACGACACTTGGCTAAATAATGTTAAGAGAGTACTTGATCAACCAAATGTACAAAAACTTTATGCGATGATGACTATTAATGCACTATGCCTATGTTCGATAACAGATTTCATGGATGATATGTTAGCACTCCGTGAAGTGTATGGCACTGACCGTGGACCAATATTATCATTGAATTTAGTATGGTATCCTGAATTTCAGAGTATTTCTACCTTGCCAACGTATATCATAGAACATTACAATGATAAGTTAAAGACATGGTATGATAAAAGAAAGGGGGATTTGACTGCTCAAGAAGATGTACATGTTACTCGTGTCATTGACCATATGGATAAAGCAATACGAATTCCACATACAGATGAAGTTCTGAAAAAGAGACAAAACGATTTTAAATCATTCTACACACAATACGATGAAAGACGTGGCAAAGATTTCAGAGCAACATTTGATCCTATTATGGTAGATTGGTATGATACACTGACAGTAGAAACTACGAGCATCAGCGACAGAAATTATAAGGCAGGGAAATAATATGGGCAGAAAACATTGGGAAGGAGAAACACTCCATCTATACAAGGAACGAGTAATTGATCCAATCAGTGAATCGTATTGTGGTGCAAAATGGTACAATGCAACTATATGGTTGGGTCATGGACAAACTGCAAGTTGTCATCACCCTCCGGGGCATTGGATAGATCCTTCTGAACTAAAAGATAATCCATCAGCAATTCACAATACGAAGCATAAGAAGAAGATGCGGAAGCAGATGCAAGAGGGTACACGTCCAGCAGAATGCGAATACTGTTGGAAAGTTGAAGACATGGGCAAGAACCATATCTCTGACCGAGTGTTCAAGACTGAGATATTTACAGATGAAGATATTCAGAAGTCAGTTGATATGCCATGGGACGATAATGTAAACTTAAAAACTCTTGAGATATCATTTGATAGAGCATGTAACTTTAAGTGTTCTTATTGTAACCCAGCGTTTAGCACAGCATGGGTGAAAGACATCAATGATTATGGTGGCTATCAGAATATACAATCTGATGGACGCGGACACTTTCAAGACACAGCACCATACGCCGAACCAGTGACTAAGAAACAAGAAGATAACCCATACATAAAAGCATTTCATGAATGGTGGGAAAGTGACTTGGCTGATTGTTTAGAAGAGATTCGTATAACTGGTGGTGAACCTATTATGCATAAGGGCACGTGGAAGTTATTCCAATGGTTCAAAGATAATCCTGATAGAGGACGTGATATGCGTTTTGCTATTAACTCAAATCTATGTCCCGATACTCCTAAAGTTCTTGACAAACTTGTCAAAGAATCTTGGCATGTTCCACAACTTGAGATATACACGAGTATGGAAGCAACAGGTAAGCAAGGAGAATACATTCGTGATGGACTAGACTATGACTTATGGATGAGTAATATTCATCGTGTATTAAATGACTCTAATGTAAAGAAATTACACATGATGATGACTATCAACTCATTGTGTCTAACTTCTATTACAGAGTTCATGGATGAGATGCTAGACTTGAGAGAAACATATGGTCATAGAGCGCCAACAATGACGCTAAATATTCTACGTTTCCCATCATTTCAAGCCGCGGCAATACTACCAGAAGATATTAAAACTTTCTACAAAGAGAAGTTGGATAATTGGTACCAGTCTGAACGCCCTCAAGCAATGCTAAGTGAAGGCGAGAAAGAAAGTGTCCGCAGATTAGTTGATTACTTAGACATCGTAAAGACTCCGCATAAGAATACAGCAGAGACTCCAAAGTTGTATAATGATTTTAAGGCATTCTTTGCTCAGTATGATATACGCAGAGATAAAGACTTTGCTACTACGTTTGCTGGTCCACTAGGAGATTGGTTTGAATCACTTGAAGCAGTAGTGCCAAGTCGTGACCAAATATTACTTGGTAATAATGCGACTAACACAATCACACAGATTATAGATGATCCTGCAACTATAAAAGAATATGATGGCGGTGACGATGAACATGAAGTGAAAACAGTACCGGGATGGAACACAGATAAAGATACTCTTGGCGGATAATAATGATTGATTATAAAGAAATATTAAGTTTAGATTTAGAAACAAGTAGTCTTTGTAATGCTAAGTGTCCGGTGTGTAATCGCAGAGAATCAGGTGGAAAGAAAAATAAATCGTTTACAGAAACTTACGTGACTCTCCAAAATATAAAAGATTGGTTCCCAATAGACTTTATTAAGCAGTTGCACAACATTTCAATGTGTGGCAACTATGGCGACTCTATGACTAATCCAGAATTAATACCAATTCTAAGATATTTTAAGTCTATAAAGCCACACATTCAGTTTCATATGAATACGAACGCGAGTGGAAGAAATCCACAGTTTTGGCAAGACTTGGGCGAAATATTTAAAGACTGTGGAACAGTTGTATTCAGTGTTGATGGCCTAGAAGACACCAATTGGATATATCGCAGGGGTACTAGTTGGGAAAAGATTATGTCAGCAATGACGAACTATACTTCAACTGGTGCAGAATCTAGATGGGAATATCTGGTCTTCAGACACAATCAACATCAAGTAGAAGAAGCAAAACAGTTAGCAAACGATATTGGTATAACACATTTTCTTACGAAAAAAGCATTGGGATTTGTTGGGAATGATGAAAAGGGCACAGAGGTCCACGATACTATAAATGTGTTTGGAAATAATGCAGAGTTTCAATATAGTATTTCTCCTCCAACCGAAGTGAAATATACAAATAAAGAAGTTGCAGAACATAGAAGCAAAAATGCTTTTATAAAAACAGATCAAGATGATGTGTATACTCAATTTGAGAAATCTAAAAACTCTGATGGTATATTTAAACATAAGATTGAATATGTAAAGGCGATTGATCCAACTAGACCACTAACTAACTATGAAAAGAGGCTAGGAGAATGTGATATAGACTGTCAGGCAATCCCACCAAAAAGAATATTCATCTCAAGTGAGGGGTTAATATTTCCTTGTTGTTACACTGGCGGCAAGTATTACGAACCAGACAACGAAGATTCTGCTCAATTGAAGACATTTATAAATGAGTATGGCAAAGAGAATATCTCATTAAAACACAACACGCTAGAAAATATTATCGATGGAGAATTATTTACTACTGGGTGGCTTGAATCTTTTGAAGATAGAGATGTAAGAAACAAAAGACTAAGAGTATGTTCATTGTTTTGTGGCAAAGGCATGAACGATGAAATCATGGGAACGTTGGATAGTATTAAAGTTTATGGTAACGTGGCTGGTAAAAAAGAATGACTGAAAGAATTATACCAATTTGGAATCATGATGGAAGTTGTGCTGAAGAAAGTCAGAACAAAACTTTCTGCATGGCACCGTGGTCGCACACTTATATTTCTCCTCAATCAGAGAGAAGAATGTGCTGTGCGAGTAGAGAAGAACATTCATTCCAAAAACAGTACATCGATGCAACCAATGATGAAAAGTATGGCGAGATAAAAGAATCTAAAACATTAGCAGATGATTTTAATCCTGTCAGTTTAGAAGAACATTGGAACTCGCCTTACATGAAAGACATTCGAAAGAAACTGATGGCAGGTGAACGCATATCACAATGTGACGTATGTAATGATGACATACTTAGTATCTCTTCATATCGTAAATGGTTTACGGGAGTACTATTCAGAGATAAGATACAAGAAGCATTTGACAACACAGACGATGATGGACACACAACGATGCCCGTTATCTCATTCGATTACCGATACTCAAACTTGTGCAACTTCAAGTGTCGTATGTGTGGCGAACAGTTATCGTCATCATGGGAAGCAGAGAAGAAAAAGAATAACATGTGGAGCATAGAACAACAACCGTTCATGCAGAAAGATGT
>Ga0209482_1001254_pt1 | contig 18007 bp, 18 predicted proteins | sample CoawatmetaG10DNA_FD_187512 | JGI IMG/M metagenome (GOLD analysis project Ga0209482, IMG submission 187512) | Marine microbial communities from the West Antarctic Peninsula - Coastal water metaG104-DNA (SPAdes) (version 2) | ecosystem: Environmental > Aquatic > Marine > Coastal ...
CCTAAATAGTTACTCCCTGTCTTGAGGGACTTTTTAAATTGAGACTTAAAACTTCTTTTTAAATTAGTTTGTTTATGCATAGGGGTTAATTCATTCACATCAAGCTTATTAGGAATTAATCTAAGTAAATGAGAATAAATCATTTCATTCCATGAGTCTGACACAACAAAATTAATAAAGCTATGTGTATCTTGTGGGATAAAATTCTCTACATCTTCAGGGTGCACATTACATGAGTCCACTTCATATTCATCGAGTGATAACTTTAACATCTTCCACCTATCAAATATAATTTGGACAAAAATACCAAGCCATGGCCCAATTAAAATTCTCCAGTATCTAAGAGAATGACTAGTTTGATGTATAGAGTTTAACTGGTCTTTAAGTTCCGCAAGTAAATCTTCATAGATATTTTCTAAATAGATATAATCTTTTTTTAATTGCTCTCTGTTATCCCAGTGATAAGGAACAGTTATGCTGTCAAGACTCGCCCAAGAGTTCATTCTAGAGTGCCTTTTGCACCATTCGCCAATGAAAACAACTGGCTTATTATTAGGCCATGTTGCTTCATCTGCGGTTGTAACTAAACAGTAATTTTTCATTTTTATCTTTTAACTTCTTAATTGGTTTATTTAGATATTAAAAACGGACTCATATTGATTATCAGCAAAAAAATGATTCTCGAAAAATAACAAACGCTTATTTTTTACCAATACCAACTAACATCAATTCTCTTGACCAGCGAAAAAACTTATTTTGAGTCCTTACTGGAATGAAAGGACTAATTAATGCACAAAAGTAGTTTATTATTGGATATCTCCAAACAATTGGTAGTTGTCTAAATTTAAAGACTGCTATCTCATTAAATCCATACATCTTATAAGCATCATTTAACGAAATTTTTGTAAAAGGAGTACGATGTGTAAAATCATCGAAATAAGTCTTATATTGTGACTCCCAGTCTGGGACAAGAGTTAGCAATAATCCATTAGGTTTTAAAACTCTATAAGCCTCTTCTAAATATTTTTCAGGATGATAAAGATGTTCAATGAAAGACTTACTGAAAATTACATCAAAACTATTATCATCGAAAGGTAGATTCTCTTGATCAACATTACACACCTTAACTTCTAAATCATTTTCAAAATCACTTGCTTCTGTTGATATGTCGACACCAACAACATCTAGACCTAAATCTTTAAAATTGCTTAAAAATTCACCACGGCCACAACCTGGCTCTAACATTTTCATACCTTGCTTAAGCTGAAAAGATTGAAATAAATAGGCGCACAATTTTTTTGGATAATCAGTATAAGGGTGTGATTTTTCATCATAAACAACTGATAAATAGTTTTTAGACATTTTTTATATATCCTTTCATAATTCAAATACTTAATATTTTGACCATATAGTAGTGTGTAATTTTAAATTCACTATGATGAACATCTCTTCTCTAGAAATATATAGAACAGTAGTAATTTTTTGTAATCAATGGCAGTCTTTATTATCTATGAAGTATTCAAACACTACCAAGCTGTTCTTCCTCCATCCACAGGAATAATCGCTCCATTTAAATAATTAGATGCATCGCTAAGCATCCATATCAAAACACCCTGATACTCTCCTGAATTAGCCAATCGACCCAACGGTATTTTAGATGAAACATCCTTTAAAAACTCTTCTGGTTGGCCATTCTCAACCCCACCTGGACATATTGCATTGCACCGAACATTTTTATCAGCCCAGTATGTTGAAAGATATCTAGTAAGTCCAATTATTCCAGTTTTAACAATTGAATATGTAATTGGCTTAACAGATTGTTGATTTTCAAGTATCCCTGGTTTTGAATATAATCTTTGATCAGGGGCTATCAATCCTAAATCAGACGAAATATTAACAATTGAACCTCCATTAGCATTTTTTGAAATCTGGTAGCCATAATGTTTTGCACATAAAAATGAACCTGTTAAACCTACTGCAATATCTTTATCCCAAAGTTCTAAAGGAAAATTTTCAAGTCGAGAAAAATTTATACCTGGCTTATCTTCAACTTTTGGATTATTTGCAGCATTATTTACCAAACAATCAATCTTTTTATACTTTTCAAGCAAAAATGTAACATTATTTTGGATTTGTAATTCATCAGTAATGTCAACATCAAAGCCAGCTGCGCCGACATTATATTTGTTGTTTAGCTCATGAGCAATAGAATCAACAGAATTTTTAGATATGTCTAGTAGTATTGGCGTTCCACCATAAACTGCCACTGCTTCAGCATGTTTACGGCCAAGTAGACCAGCTGCGCCAGTAATAACAACTATTTTATTATTTAAACTAAAAATATCAACTAAATCTTTAGGCATAGCTATAAGATTCCTACCGTTTGTCCACCATCAATAATTAATACTGCCCCAGTTATAAAACTTGCTCTTTCAGAGCAAAGAAAAACAGATGCATCTGCAATTTCTTCAGGGGTACCAAAACGGTTCATTGGTACTGTCGATTTAATTAGTTTTTTTATTCCCTTAGGATCATTATTAATTTTTTTATCCCAAGCCCCTCCTGGAAAAAATACATTTCCGGGTGCAACAACATTAACTCTAACTTCGTTTGCTAATTTACGAGCCATATTTTTTGCAAGTGCCAATATAGCTGACTTAGCAGTAGAGTAATCTACAGGTGCACCAAATGCCTCTATTCCAGCTATGGATGAAATAAATAATAACGATCCATTTGATTTTTTTAACAATGGCAAAAAAGTCCGAGCAGTATTAAGCGCGGACTCAAAATTATTATCCCAAGTTTTTTTCCATTGTTCTTCTTCAGGAATTGCATCATTCACACTCTGCCCATCTCCAACGTTTACTATAACAATATCCACTCCACCCCAATCATTGTTAATTTCCTTTCTCAATGAAATAAGAGCAGAAGAATCCCTACAGTCGCACTCTTTTAAGAGGATGTTATCTTTAGAGAATTTTGATTTTAATAAAGCTTCAACTTTATAAAGATCAGGAGATCCTCTTGATACAATACATGTTTTTGATCCTTCACTCAAAAATGAGTGGGCTATTTGTGCGCCAATTCCTCTTGAAGCTCCAGTGACAACTACTCGTTTATTAGTTACCCCAAGATTCATAATTATTTCTTAAACTGATATGGACTTGGTGCATCAGAATTAAATTTTGAAATTTCTTTGCCATAGTCCTGAATTTGCTTCTTTATATCAAGACCAACATTTTTGGACCATCTTTCCAATAAAGATGAGGTTATTTCACCCATCTTACCAGTTCCAATTGTTAAGCCCTGTAAAGATACTGTTGGCAAAATACAAAATGGTGTTCCTGTCATAAATGCCTCATCAGCTGTATAAACATCATAAGCTTCAATATTACACTCTTTACAGGGAATACCAAGCTCCTTTGCTATTTCAAAAATATAATCCCTACTAACTCCACGAAGTATATTTCTACCCTCTGGTGTCAAAATTTCACCATTTTTAACTATAAAAAAATTATCACCAGTACCCTCAGTAATATAGCCATCAGGATCAAGCAATAAAGCCCAATTATTTTCGCCTTTCATTTGAGATACTTCAATATTTGCCATTTGATAGAAAAGCCTACTTCTATTCTTAATCTTTGGATCCATCAAATAAGCAGGTATTGCCCTCTGGTTTGGAATAACTGCATTAATACCACTATCAAATAATGGAGCCATTGCAGCAACAGTCCACTTTAATGGGAAATCAGCAATAACAATAGTTGGTTCTAATTTTCCATCAAAAACAGGCGCATAAAGACCTAAAGGCCCCCTACTTACATTAATCATCAATCTATGTTCATCATTACTATTAAAAACTTTTTCATTTTTTTCAATTGTTTCATAGCAAGCTCCCTCTAATTCATCAATTGTCATGCCTATAGGAATATGTAAAATTTTAATTCCTACATAAAGTCTCTCAAGATGTTCTCGTAACTTAAATTGCTTCTTGTTAAATGACCTTGTCATTTCAAATACCATATCCCCAAACATCAAAGCTGAATCAAAGATAGAAATTTTTGCCTCAGACTCAGGTACAAATACACCATTTACATACACACTTCGCTGATTATTCATTATTTATCCAAAAAATAAGTAAAAGTCAAAAAAAAATTAAAATTAATTAATACAAAAAATAAAAAACTATTTTACCTCTTCTACAATCTCCATTATTACTCCTTCAGGATCATAGCAGTATGCAACTTTAACCCTTCCATTTAAAGAAGTTGCAGGGATATTTCCTATAGAACCACCTGCATCTACTATTTTCTGACATGTAATTTCAATATTTTCAACAGTATATGCTACGTGTGAACATCCTAAATCATTGGCACAAGAGCTAATTTCCATTAAATCCTTTGGATGTGAGTGATATTTTAATAACTCTAATAAATAGCCATCTGGTGCTTTAAGCTTAACCCATTCTAAATTTGCATGCTTTAAGCCCGTAACCTGGTCTATAAAATCACCTTTTTCTATAGCTTGACTGAAGTCAATAAATCCAAGTGCTCTATAAAAATTTGACATCTTATCTAAATCATCAACTACAATTCCGGTATGTCTCACTGCTTTAATCATATTGAATCCTTAATGCATTCATCTAAAACTTTTATACCCTCTAATAACGCTTCTTTAGTAATGCTTAATGGGGGTCCTAACTTAACTGACTCTCTTCCTGTGTGAACTAATAAAACTCCTCTCTGGAAAGCTTTTTCACTGATAGTATCACAAAGACTACTCAAAGAATTTCCTTCTTTATCAATAAAAATTAAACCAGCTATTAAACCCTTACCCATGACATACCTGAGGTGATTAGGATACTTCTTTTTTAATTTATTAAGCTCTAAATGAAAAACTTCCCCTAGTATTTTTGAGTTATTAATCATTCCATCTTCAAACATTGATATTAAATTTTGATGGCCAGCAATACATGCTAAAGGATTGGCTGAGTGCGTTGAACTCATAGATCCAATTTCAGGTAAATCCATAATTTTTTGAGATCCTAAAACAATAGCTAAGGGAAAGCCAGAGCTTGCCCCTTTTCCACAACATAGAATATCTGGCTCAACTTCATAATGCTCATAACCAAATAACTTACCAGTCCTTCCAAAGCCTGCTTGCATTTCATCAAAAGTAATTAAAATCTGATTATCTCGTGCAAATTTAAATAATTCTTGAATAAAATCTTTTGGATAGAAGACAGCCCCCCATCCCTGGAAAGTCTCTAACATAAAACCACAAATATCTTTACCTGGATGCAGATTCTTTTCTTCAAACAGCCTTTCAATTGAAGAGTAAAAAAAATCTTTAGAGTCTACTACGTCCCAAGGATATGGAAAATCAATATGATGTATATTGGGATCTTGATATCCAATCCATTCTTTTGCCGACTGGTTTCCTGTCATCATTTGTGCACCCATAGTTCTTCCGTGGTAAGAGCCATTAAAACAAATAACACCAGCTCTTCTCTTACCTTCTTTTTTACCATTTAAACGCATTAATTTTAAAGCTGTATCTGTAGCTTCAGTTCCAGCAGATAATAAAAAAGCCTTTTCAAATTGAGCTGGGGTTTTTTTAATCAAACAATCTAAATAATCTACTCTTTCTTGAGAGGCATAGGTATAAGTGTGCAATAGTGGCTTATCTAAAGCATTCTTAAGCCCCTCCACTATACGTTTATTACCATGCCCAGCATTTGCAACGAAAATTGTACTAGTAAAGTCTATCCAAATATTACCATAAGGATCAAATACTTGAAAATCTTCAGCACGGTCCCAAATCATTGGCAATTGTCCATGCATTGAATGAGATTCTAACTCATACATTTTATTTAAAATAGGCAAACTCTCAGGAACTGGAATCTCAGTCTTAATTTTTCGATACTTAGTATCAACAAGATTAACTTTTACTGGTTTATGAGAAAAGGACGAATTAGCCATATTGGTTAAATTTATTTAGATGAATGTTGATTTAGGTAATCAAATAATGGAGATTCTTTTTGGGTCATTTGATATTTTATGTAATCAAATTCACTAATAGAATCTACTTCATTAGTATCCTCTGGTGACTCAAAACCAAGTATTTTGTCTCCATGTATCGAATCTATAGAAGTTACAAAGGATCTTTTGACAATATCAACATAACCGTCAGGGATATAAACATCATCAAAGTATTCACGTGGTAAATTAAATAATTCATTTCCTTTTTCCAACATAATGCTATCAAAAAAACCTTTATTATTCATCTTAAACCATTTTAGTGGAGATTCAGGGGCTTTATGACCAGATCTTAGTGAGGTTGCATCTGAAGAATGTTGGATAATATCTATGGCATTATCAATTAGTAAAGTTGACCTAAGTGGGGTTGTAGGACGAAGATGAACCCAATACTCTGGCTTTTGATTCTCATGCTTTTCAAGCCACTGCATTGCATGTAATAAGAAATCACGATCAACAGATAGATCAGTTGATATATTTTCAGGCCTAATAAATGGAACTTCAGCACCATATTGAATAGCTATTTCAGCATATTTTTCAGAGTTAGTCGAGACAATAACTCTTTCAATTTTTTTTGAAAGTTTTGCAACTGCAATACTATATGCAATAAGTGGAAAGCCATCCAAAGAGGCTACATTTTTATTAGGTACAGACTTAGATCCTGATCTTGCTGGAATTATCGCAATAGTATTAACCATTAAACACTCAATATTATTATAAAAAAAAGACTCTTTTCATAAGATTAAAAAAAATAATTACGCCTTCACAACAAAAACTCTTTCATCAAAGAAGAGCACATTTTCACATCATCCCATGTATCAATTTCAAACATTTTCCAATAATCCATCTCTATAGATCCAATTTTACCTCCAAGCCTATTATTATATTTTCTAATGATGCTAGGCTTAAATAAATAGAAGGATCCATTTTCTATAATCTGTTTAGGTAAATCTTGCCTTCTCTTTCGACTTAAATAATCATAATTAGAACTATTTAACTTGCCATTTTTTGCTTCTTCCCAAATAAATAAATCTTCTGTAGAGCTACTAGAAAACATAGTATCGTAATTGCCATTTTCAAATTTTTCAATAGCACGATCAATATCTGAAGATTCACGAAGAGGAGAGGTAACTTGAGGCCCTAAAATTACATCAGTTAAATTATTTTGTTTTTCAATTACATCTAAAGCATGGAGCCAAGAGTCCTCTGAAGAGACATTATGATTAGAAATTGAATCTGGCCGAGATATTACTTTTGTACCAAATTTTTGGGCATACTCAAGAATTTCATCACTATCTGAACTTACCCAGATATCACGAATATATTTAGAAGACAAACAATGCTTAATTGTCCAATATAATAATGGCTTTCCACAAAAGTTAATAATATTTTTTCTAGGTATTCCCCTCGAACCACCTCTAGCTAAAATTACCGCATCAACTTCCATTAATATACCTTTAACAATAAGATATTAATAAAAAAAAATTAACCACCATCTTTTGAGCATGCTAAGCAGATAGGGTTTTCGTAGTAACGCCCCTCTTTATGCATAGCACGGAACTCTTTAGATTGTTCAGAATTCCACAAATCATATAAGCTATCTTTATGGATATTTCCAATTACAAGATAGCTATTAAATTGTGCGCAGCAGACTGTAACATCTCCATTACCTCTAATATATAGTCTTTGCCATGGTTGTGTACATCTAAAATTCTCTACTGATGGTCGATTTGTGATGTCTAACTCTTGGTAATCACCCTCAATATCTGGCTTCATGAAATCTTGGACCACAACAAAATCAACTACATTTTCCCAGCGCTCTAAGAATGGCTCTAATTCATGTTGGTTCATAGACATTTTTACAAAATTAACACCTACTTGAGGGAGCTTAAGTCCTCTTTTTTCACGGGCATTCAAAAACATTTCAATATTTCTAATTGTTCTAGTAAATACTCCACCTATTCTTATTTTGGCATAAGTTTCTGGAGTAACTGCATCTAGACTAAAGCGAAGTCGAGTCAAGCCAGAATCTAAAATCCTCGCAGCTAATGATTCTGTCATTACAGAGCCATTTGAAATTGCCATAATATCTATAAATCCTGCATCTCTTGCCATTGCAAACCATTCAGGAATATTTTTTATCAGAAAAGGTTCGTTATCTCCATAAAGCGCTATTGAAGGACAATTGTATAATTTAGCCTCATCAACGATTCTTTTAATATCTTTTGTTTTAAGCCCACCTTGATACCCAAATTTTTCAATCAATTTTGGATCACCTTGGGTGCACATTGGACACTTATAATTACATTTGTAGTTTGGTTCAATTTGTAAAAACATTGGAAAATCAGTTTCAAGTTCAAAAGCATTTACTTTTTCCCATCTATCACGATAATCAATAAACTCTTGGCCTTTTAGTTCAGTCAAGACTTCTATTGCCTTATACTCAGTATTAATGCTCATAATTTTTACCCCACCATCTAAATATAATTATATTTTGAAAAATACTTCTTTATCCAATCTAGTTGCTCTACAAAAACATTAATTCCTTCATCATCTCGATAGGCTTGCATAATAAATGGACCTATATAATCAAATTCTTTCAACTTTTTAAAAAAAACATCAAAGTCAGCATCACCATTTCCTAATATTTTAGGTCCACCATTTAATCCACGGTCTTTTATATGGATATCACTAATTTTATCGCCATAGGCGGAAAGCTCTTCTAATGGATTATACCCAAGTGAGGCACTGTTTCCTATATCATAATTTACCTTAATATTATTAGAATTGAATTGATCTAAAAGATTAACAAATGATTGAGGGTTTAAATCAGTCTCTAAAGAAAAATTTATATTATAATCTTCTGCCACCATTAACAAAGCTTCAAGACTATTCACAAATCTACCAACAGCCTTAGGATTTTTCAACGAAGATTGATCAACACAAGGCAAAACTATATCTTTAATCCCCAGGATTTTTGCACTCTTTAAAAGCATCAACATGACTCTTTGGCTTTCAGAAGATATCATTGAATCTTTTGAGTGAAGAGGAGCCTCCATAAAATAATCTGCACAAATAGTCTTAACTACAACTCCAGACTTTTTAGAAACTAACATAATTTCTTCCAATCCACCAGACTTGATTAAGGGATTTTCATTAATATCATTAAAATCCAAAATAAACTCAATGCAATCAAGATTTAAACTTGCAGCTACATTAAATTCATCTTGCCAATATTTCACTGGATGAGCCTGATATCTCCCTTTATACTTTGGAAGAAGTCTACCTTGCATTACTCCTAATGAATTTTTCATACTGTCTGAAGTCAGAAGCTAGTAATCTAAATGCTGTCGAAGGTTTTTTGCAATAGGCTTCTCTTCTTCAATAAATCGCTTCACACCGTCTCCCAATGCAATTTCAATTTTTTTTACTGCACCTACTAGTTGTCTAAGTCCTGAGCCCTCAAGGGATGCAGATTGATCAGAGCCATACATAGAGCGATCAAGCGTTATATGCCTTTCTAATGAAGTAATACCTAAAGCTGCACAAGCAGTTGAAATTGCTATACCAGGCTCATGTCCACTATACCCAACATCGCACTTATATTTTTCTTGAAGCGTATTAATAACCCTAAGATTAGCATTTTCTTCTTTAAGAGGATAAGTTGAAACAGTGTGCATTAATTCAAAGGGACAGTTTGCACTTCTAAAAATTTCAACAGCTTTATCAATATCAGAATAATCAGACATACCAGTAGAAATAAAAGTATGTTTTCCTTCTGCAGCTATCATTTCAAGAAGCTCCGAATAAACTATCATAGCTGAAGCAACTTTGTTATATTTACAATCAAATTTTCTTAAAAATTCTTGACTCTTTAAATCCCAGGCAGATGCAAACCATTCAATACCTTTCTGTTTGCAATAATCAGCAATTTCTTTATACTCTTTTTCATTAAATTCTAAGCCAGATTTTTGATCTCGTTGAGTTGTTCCCCATGGACTATCTCTATGTGAATTTAAAAAATCTTGGGTGTAAACAGAATCAATATCTCGCTTCTGAAACTTAACTGCATCACAACCAGAATCAGTTGCCTCATCAATTAAATCTTTACAAACACTCATATCACCATTATGGTTGATTCCTATTTCTGCAATAATAAATACTGACATTTTTTTCCTCTAATTATTTAAAAATTTTATAAAGTCAAGCTCAAAACAATCTTCTAATATTTCTCTTACAATTCCCTTACCACCATTTAATTTTAAGACGATATCAACTATTTCCTTAACTCTAAAATGACTATCAGCAGGACAAGCTGAAAATCCACATAATTTAATTGCCTGGAAGTCATTTAAGTCATTGCCAACATAAAATATATTGTCTAATCTATATCCATTATTATGAGCTAGTTTTTTAAGGTCTTCAGATTTATCATTAGTCCCTTGTATTACGTTCACCATTAATTTCTTAGCACGAGCAGAAACTACTGGATTTTTTTCAGTTGATAAGATGTAAGTAGGCATATTGAGCGAGTGTAGGACATCAAAACCAAGACCATCAGCTCTACTACAAGAAACAATTTCTTTACCATTTTGATCAACATGAACAAAATTATCCGTCAATACCCCATCAAAATCAAATACAAAGGCATCTATATTTTTTATATTCATAATGAAGGCAAATATTAAGAGCTAATATTAATTATATACATATGGAGATGGCTCATACAAGTGATTGGATTTTTAACACGAATTCACTTAATGGATCTTTAGATTTTCTTGAATATTTAAAGCAAAAGTCTTCTCTTATGTCTTGTAATTTTTTATCTTTCCACCAACTATCAATATCATCCCATACTTCTGTAAGATGAATTGCTGCGCTTTCAGGCGTATCATGAAATATACCGACAGATTTTAATAGATCAAAATCATATTTTGCATTTTTACTAAGTTCATTATGGTCAACATCCCAAAAAATTAACGTTGGAATGTTCCACGATAATGACTCTAAAAAAGTTGTAGCATTATAAGTTGATATATAAATCCGACTCTTTTCAATAAGAGGAAGTAAAGGGCCGCTTGCGTCATCTAAGTCAATATCTGCAATGACTTCTTGCCATCTTTCTTTTTGGCATACGCCATGATCAATATGCATAAGCCTAACCGTTAAAAAATTTCTTATGGATATTGGAAGATTTTTAACAAATCTGATTTGATCTTGAAAATATGAAGACCATTGTCCTGCTATTGGATGAGCTATCATCTGACAACTATATCTCACTGTAGAAACTCCTACAATTAATGCCCCTCCATTTGGATCATAATTTTCACTATTATTCATGTGCTTATTTTGAATAAATGGAATAACCTTAGATTTATTTAGATTACTCCAACCCCAAGATAGCCAATGGTCAGACACTGCAATTTCATGATCCTCATAAGAAGAGAATAAACTGATACCATAAACCCCTCCATGCTGAATCATTATGAGGGGCACCCTTTCTTCAGATTTTTTTGCAATCCACATATTTGTGCCATCATGTTTAGCTATATTTGCTGTAATAATTGCTTTTGGGTTATTTGGCCAATTAATTAAATTTACTTGGTTTGAAGTTGACTCATATCCCTCAATGTAAACTAATGGCATATGTTTTGGAATCATGTACTTTAAAATTTTATAAAAACTATTATTAGGTAGATTTAAATTAAAGTCACGCTTAGCTTTACTATACTCAAATTTTGGCAAAGCAAAATGACTCCATACCTTTGGAAGCTGTTTTAATTTAAATTGCACTTTTAAGTCAAATACTCTTGGCATCAATGAATCAATGAAGAAGAATTCATCATTGATAACAAATTTATTAGAAAATTTACTACAAGTCCTTAGTGCCTTAGACCAAAGGGAAATCTTTTTAGAAGTTTTAGATACTTTACTTCTTTTCTGTTCTGATAATTTTACGAAGTTAATTTTTATTTCATCTGAAAAAAAAGCTTGGAGTAATTGTGAAAATACAATCTCATTCCAATCATCATTAATTGCTTTATCACCAAAATCAAGCATATTTTGCGCAATAAACTGAGATTCATCTCTATCTAATACATTACAAATTAATGGCTCTGAATTTTTAAGTGCAATTTTAAGCATCGTCCAACGATCAAAAATTATTTGGATGAAGAATATTAACCATGGACCAATCAAAATTCTCCAATATTTAGAAGAATAATTAACATTATGCATTTGATTAAGCTGACTAGTCATTTCGACCAAGACTTCTTCATAAATACTATTAATCTGATGATAGTCCTTTAAATATTTTTTTCTATCATCCCAATGATAATTTACAATTTTTTGCTCTCTTAAACTCCAAATATTTTTTCTATTAAATAGTCGACACCACTCTCCTAAAAAAAGTATGGGCCCATCAGTTGGCCAAGTATCTTCTATTGCAGTATTCACTAAATATAATTTACCCACGATTTTTAGTCATTTCACTTCCAGGGCCAATATCTGTAATTTGGCCATCAACAATTTGATAAATTCTGTCACAATATTTAAGCGTTGACAGTCTATGAGCAATAATAATTAATGTTTTACTTCCTTTTAATGTTTTAATTTCATTAACAATCTCTTCTTCAGTTTCATTATCAAGAGCACTGGTAGATTCGTCCATAACGAGCACATTACGTTGATGATAAAAAGCTCTAGCCAATGCAATTCTCTGCCTTTGGCCACCCGATAATCTCATTCCTCGTTCACCAACCATTGTTTCTATTCCATCGCTTAAATCATCCACTAATGATGAAAGTCTAGCTTTTTTGATAGATAAATTAAGCCTGTCATAATCAATATCATTTGGGCTTGATTCAAGAGTGATATTATCCTTAAGCGAGCTATCTATCAAAAAAATTTGCTGCGGTAAATAGGCCAATTGTGATCTCCAAGAGCCTATTGAGTTATTTAATAATTCATTATTAAATTCTATATTTCCTTCTGATGGCTCAAGTAAACCAAGCATAACATCTATTAAAGTTGTTTTTCCTGCGCCAGAAAAACCTACAAAGCCTACTGAGTCTCCAGATTTAATCTCTAATGAAATTTTATTTAAAATTTTCTTACTAGTATGTGGATAAGCAAAAGAGACATTAATCAACTTAAGACTATGAAATTCAGGGATTTTTAAGGTAACAATTGTATTTTTATTATTTATGTTGGAGGAAAAATTATTAAGCCAAACTATATCATTCCTTAGCCGTGAAACAGCATCTCTTCCATATCTTAGTTGAACTATACCTCCAGATAACATATTTACCGATGGCAATAATCTTAACGCAGCCACGCTAAAAAGTGCCACTGTAGTTACCAAAGTTTTAAAGTCACCGCCAAGTAATAATGTACCACTCACAAGTAGTACAATAAAAAATACCATTGCTAACTCGATAAGATATCGTGGCGCTAGAGAAAGCACTTGCTGCTTTACATTATATAAAGCAAAATCCCTTGCACCATTTGAAACAGCATCATGAAAATACTTTTCCTTGCCCAATATTCTAATCTCTTTAAAGCCCTCTAGACCCTCATTTACCCCTTGTAACATCATTATAGAGGACAGGTTAGATTTCTCTCCATACATTCTAATGTTAATTTTAAACAATCTGTCATAAACAAAAACTAAGATAGCTAGTATAAATAATAGCAGCATTAACGCATAAATATTTTGCCAAGCTAAAAATATAAAAATAGCAAAGCTAACTATTCCATCACTTGTCATACGAAGTAGTGAAAGAAGAACGCCCTGACCAAATGTTTGAGTTAATTGCTGAATACTGAAGACATACTCTGAACTATTTCTTGTTAGATATTCTACATAGGGTAATGATTGATAACTTTGCATCAAGTGCTCTCTTATTCTTACCTGCTGGTCTTGGCCAAACTGAATTATTTTTTTATTAACAAAAATAGCCACTATAGTTTTGAATACAAAAACTAATAATAGAAACATACCAATAAAAGTAATTAACTCATCCCTACTCAATGATAAATTATTTAAATCAACTATTCCAGATATAGAGTCTGAAAACTGCTCTTGATCAACAATTAAAGTAATATATGGACCGATCAATCCAAGCCCGAGCAAATCAATTAATGAAATACCAACAAAAAATGAAAAAAACTTTGGTAGTTTTTTCTTTTCACTCCCCAGCAGAAATAAAACGTCTTTTATATATTTAACCATTTACTTTAAGGTTTATCATCTTCAACCCTTCCAAACATAGCTAAAGTTGAAATTCTAGTTTGATTAAAAAGATCATGGTTAAAGTTATCACTATTTAGAACTACTTCAATAAAATAAGCCACGCAGTTTTGAAGTGAATTTAAGTAAAGAAGCTCACCCTCTATGCGCTTAGAAAAAACTACTGGTGGGCATATCGAAAGGCCCTCTGGGTTAAATGTTTCTCTAGGATAATAAGACTTAAATTCTTCACCATTGTAGCTAATATCCCCACTCTTAAATGTAAAGTATAGACTTTCTTTTGCAAGAGTGGCATATGATACAAATATATTCGATGCAGCTCCATTCTCATGAAGAAGAGAAATAGATGCAGTGTCATCAGCTGTTCCAGCATTGTTTAAATTAGTAGAATTTAAAAAAACTTTATTAACTTTCCCCATTAATGAAACAGCTAAATCTAGATAATGAATCCCAAGATTTTCAATTACTCCATAAGGTGACTTTGTATTATCGGACTTCCACGATTTCTTATAATTGTCTTTAACTGAAAAAGGATAGGACATGTGGATATTTATATTGATTAATTCACCAAAATCATAATTAGCTTTTGTGTCCAATATAAATTGCTGAAATTCAGAAAATCTATGATTAAAGCCAAAGAAAACTTTAGATGGATTAATTAAATCAAAAATTTCAAAATCTTCATATTTATTTATGGGAGGCTTTTCACAATAAACGTAACCTTTATAGATTTTGCTTAGTTTTTTAAGATAATCAATATGAGTATTGTTTGGAGACATTATAAAAATAATATTACTATTGACCACGTCAGTTTGATCAATAATATCTATTAACCTATTATGCTGAATGAGATTAATATCGACTTTTAGGTCAGAAAGAATTTTTTTGATACGGGTTGCATGAGAACCATCACCAATAAAACATACATCAATAACTGACACTAGGTTAGCTTACTCCACAACGATCACAAGGAAAACATCCAGACCTCATTCCATTTTCATGATTTAGACGTAATAACTTGTAAACTTTAGAATTCCAAATATCTTTAATACTGTTTGAATCATTTAAAGTTCCTGGACTGAGTTCACTCTTGTAATCAACATCACAAGGATTGCATACTCCATCCCACCATACATAAAATCTTTCCCATACATTTTGGCAGGGCGTAGAAAAGTCTGGTTGAATAGGGTTTTTATAGGTGTCCCATCTCTCCTCAACCTCCGCTATTGTAATTTCATCAGACCATTGCCCCCAAAATTGGGCAAATTTTTCATTATCCTGATCAGGACCACAATAAACCCCTGAGATTCTAATAGCTGTATTGCTATCTGGATAAAATTCCTCCCTAATCCTATAAAGATTTTGGACATTTTGAACCACTTCATCAAAATTAGCATGCTTTCTTAGTTTCTCAAATAACTCTTTTTGCTCTGTATCAATACTTAGAACAACATCATTTACACCATTTTTAAATATAGAATGACATAACTTCTCTGTCAACCTAGTTCCATTTGTATTAATTTTTAACTCAAAAAATTTGTTTGCTGCATAATCCAGCATCTCTGTAAATTTAGGATGAAGAGTTGGCTCTCCTCTGGACGCCAAAGTAATAGCTCCTGTTCCATTCTGCTCACATTCATCGATAACCCTTTTAAAAAGCTTCATATCCATTATTCCAGCATAAGGTTTTCTAGTGAAGTCTGGATCTGTTTGAAAACAAAAAGGACACCTTAAATTGCAAGCAGAAACAGGCTCTAAAAGTACATATATTGGAAATTTTGTAGGAACCATCTCCATAGGATAAGTTCTAAACTTATAACGAAAAATTAAGTATTTTATTGACTGCTCATGGCTAGATATTTTTTTCAAATAAGAGGATTCTTGTTCTGACCACCATATTGGCATTGTATTGGTTGAATTTATATGCTCAATAATTTTCTCAATAATTTGCTTGTCTTCATGTTTTATATCATAAAGATCGAATTCTGTAATCCTTTCAAGAAGATCTTCTTGAGAAAAGGATACAACATTCTTTAAGAAAGAATGATTTTGCTCTAAATAGGATTTTAAAGTAGTGCTGCCTTCCATATAAAACTCAAGAAAATAAAAAAAATAGAGTTTATTATACAATTTTTAAAAGCAATATCGAGTCCCATAGTAAAATTGTAATGATATAAATAAAAAATATTTCCCTTATGCTTGATAAAGTTATCTTTCTTGACAGAGATGGTGTTGTTAATAAAGAAATAAATTATCTTTATGAAACCACTAAATTTGAATTTATTGATGGTGTTTTCGAAGCTTGTAGTTCTTTTAAGGCTTTAGGATATAAAATTATAATTATCACTAACCAGTCTGGAATAGCCCGAGGTTACTATTCAAAAAATGATTTTAAAAAACTCACAGAATGGATGCTCGAAAAATTTAAAGATAATAATATAGATATTCTAGATGTTCTTTATTGTCCTCATAGTCCTAATTCGAATTGCCTATGCAGGAAACCTAAACCTGGATTAATTTTTGAAGCTTATAAAAAATTTCAAATAAATATTAAAGAATCTTGGCTTATAGGAGATCAAGAGACAGATATAGAGACTGCTAAAGCTGCTGGAATAAATAATACAATTTTAGTAAAAAGCGGCCATCCTGTAGATGAATTAAATTCAAATGCCAGTTTTATATTAAAATCAATTAAAGAATGTACTCTCATAATTAATAATTAAATGAACTTTAATAATAAAACAATCTTAATTACTGGTGGTGCAGGCTTTATTGGGAGCAACCTAGTTTTTTACTTTCAAGAACATTTCCCTGAATCTCATATAGTGGTGTTTGATTGCTTTAGAAATAATAATAGATTTACAAACGGCAATTTACAGAGTTTTGGACATTTTAATAATCTTATAGGCTTTAAAGGAGATGTAATTTGTGGAAATATTAATTCTAAAGATGATCTAAGAAAACTTCAAAATTATAAATTTGACTATATATTTCACCAAGCAGCAATATCAGATACACGCATCTATGATCAAGAAATAATTATGCAAACTAATGTTAATTCTTTTTATGACATATTAGAGTTATCAAATAAAAATAATGCTGTTTTGGTATACGCAAGTTCCGCTGCCACATATGGAAACTCCACTTCTCCCCAGGAAATTGGTAAAGAAAATCCTCAAAATCCTTATGGTTTTAGTAAGTACATGATGGATCAAATAGCTTGCCGCTATGCTAATACCCATAAACATGTTTTGATTGTTGGATTAAGATTTTTTAACGTATTTGGCCCACGGGAGACTTACAAAGAAAAAACTTCATCAATGATATTACAATTAGGTCATCAAATACTCAAAAATAATCCACCTAAATTATTTAAAAACTCTGAAAATATTTTGAGAGACTTTATTTATATTGAGGATGTGATTCAGGCTAATATACTTGCATGTGAAACTCAAAAAAGTGGAGTTTATAATGTTGGTACTGCTTTACCAAGAAGTTTCAAGGATGTTGCAGATTTGTTACTAAAAGAGTTTAATTCAAGTCTAAGTATTGAGTATTTTAAAAACCCTTATAGTGACTATCAAAATCATACACAAGCAGACATTTCTCTTACTCAAAAAGATTTAGGATTTAAGCCAAATGTTACCCTTGAAAAGGGCATTAAACTTTATTCAAAAGAAATAATTAGGACTTTGAACATAACAAATAATGATTAGTC
>Ga0209482_1001255_pt1 | contig 18002 bp, 18 predicted proteins | sample CoawatmetaG10DNA_FD_187512 | JGI IMG/M metagenome (GOLD analysis project Ga0209482, IMG submission 187512) | Marine microbial communities from the West Antarctic Peninsula - Coastal water metaG104-DNA (SPAdes) (version 2) | ecosystem: Environmental > Aquatic > Marine > Coastal ...
GTAAAGAACAGCTTTTATACATGGGGAGCCGTTGGAAGAGGCAAGACCTTGCTTTCCGAAGCAATTCTAAAAAATATTGGGGATGGTAAAAGTTCTATCTCCTTTCATTACATTGATTTTATGTATATGGCCCACTCAGAATTATCTAAACTCGTTGGAAACAAAGATCCACTAAATATAATAGCTAAGTCACTAAGTAATAAGCATAAAATTATATTTATAGATGAGTTTCAGGTAGAGGATGTAGCAGATGCAATGATTATTGGTAACTTATTAAGTCAAATACTTAAGAATGGATCCCAGTTATTTCTAACATCAAATGCACATCCCGATGACTTATATAAAGATGGGCTGCAAAGACAAAAATTTATGAAATCAATGGCAATCATAAAAGATAGCTTAAATATATATGAGCTTAAAGGCTTGGTTGATTATAGAGCTAGAAATATATTTAAATATACTGATAATTCTAATAGCTCACCTCATAAGGATGAGGATATTTTAAAGTTTATAAAATCTAATTTCAGTAGCCATGAAATTACATCAAATATTTTAGAAATAAACACAAGAAAATTCCGTTGTAAATCTTCATCAGAAGATTTCTTATGGGTTTCATTTAGTGATTTCTTTAATCAATCTACAGGATCAAAAGACTTTATCGAAATATCAAAGAATTTTGAATGGGTTTTTATAAACGACTTTGTGGAATGCAATGACAACAATGCTGATATTGTAAGAAGGTTCATCTCTTTTATTGATATCAGTTATAGAGAAAATACCAAAGTTAAATTCTTTTTTGGAAATATTGACCATTTAAATATTTATAAAGGAACTAAATTAAAAATCCTATGGGATAGGTGTTTAAGCAGATTAACCGAAATGCAAACTATAGAGTATTTGAATAATACTTAAAAAGTTTAATTTAAATGCACTTAAATATTGCTAATTTTCCCTCTAAACATTAATATTCGCATCTTACAAAAATATGATTATGAAAACGTTCTCACTAAAAAAAGAAAATGTCGAAAGACAATGGTTTGTTATCGACGCTTCAGACAAGGTTCTGGGTAGATTAGCAACTAAAATAGCATCTAGAATAAGAGGTAAAGATAAGCCTACTTTTACTCCCCATACTGATGGCGGAGACTACGTTATTGTTATTAACGCAGAAAAAATTAAAGTTACAGGTCAAAAATTTACTGATAAAAAATATTACACTCATTCACTTTATCCTGGTGGGCTTAAGACTAGAACTTTCAAGGAGATGAATGAAAGATTCCCTGAAAGAATTATTGAAGAGGCTGTTAAAGGCATGCTTCCTAAAAACAAGCTAGGAAAGTCTATGATTCAAAAATTAAAAGTATTTAGTGGAGCAGAGCACGAGCATGAATCACAACAACCTATAGAATGGAACCCAACAATATGACATCAGAAGTTCATTACGCAACTGGAAGAAGAAAAACTTCATCAGCTAGAGTCTACCTGACTTCAGGTAAGGGAGACATTACAGTAAATGATAAGAAGTTAGATATTTATTTTGGTAGAAAAGTAGCACAAATGCTTGTGATGCAGCCTATTGAGATGACTGAGCTTAGTGGAAAACTTGATATCAATGTCAAGGTTAAGGGTGGCGGTAGTTTCGGACAAGCCGGCGCTATTAGACATGGAATTTCAAGAGCTTTAATTTCATACGATGAAGAGCTAAGAGCTCAACTTAAGAAAGCCGGTCTTCTTACTAGAGATGATAGAAGGGTTGAAAGAAAGAAACCTGGTCTAGTAAAGGCAAGAAAAAGCAAACAGTTCTCAAAACGTTAATTTTTCCAAATTTTTTCTCGAAGATTGGTGGTATAATCTGCTAGTTTTTTATTAGTAAATATACGGGCATAAACAACTAATGCAAGAAAAAGACAATACAAGAAGAAAGGTTTTAATTGGATTAACAACTGCTGTTAGTCTTTCAGGAATCCCTTTTGCAGCAACACCTTTCATAGCATCATGGAATCCAAGTGCTAGAGCTAAGGCGGCTGGAGCCTCTGTAAAAGTTGATGTATCTAAAATGCAATACGGTCAACAAATTCAAGTCGCTTGGAGAAAGCAACCTGTTTTTATAATCAGACATACTGAAGAAAGCTTAAAAGGTCTAGAAGTAACCTTATCAAAATTACGTGATCCCAACTCTGAGGATATTGAAGAGTTATATAGAGGTCAAAATTTAACAAGATCTAAAAGCAAAGAATACTCTGTTATTGCTGGAGTTTGCACTCATTTAGGCTGTTCACCAAAATACCATCCTGAAGTTGAGCCTAAGCCATGGGATGCATCTTGGGCTGGAGGCTTTTTTTGTCCGTGCCACGGGTCTATGTTTGATATGGTTGGAAGAGTTTTTAAGGGTGTGCCTGCACCAACTAACCTACCGGTACCACCGCACTTTTTTAATGGAAGTATTTTAACTATCGGTGAAGATGGGGAGTTAGCTTAAATGAGTGAAATGCCAGGAAAATTATTTGGTTGGTTGAATAGCAGACTGCCTATTTTAAATACCTATGAAAGACATTTATCAAAACATCCAGTTCCATCTAAAGTTAATTTTTGGTATCTTTTTGGCGCACTAGCATCAGTAGTATTAATTATTCAAATAATATCTGGAATTTGGTTAATAATGCCTTATTCAAACACTGAAGAAGAAGCGTTTGCATCCATAGAATATATTATGAGAGATGTCGATTATGGATGGGTTATTAGATACATGCATACGACAGGGGCTTCAATGTTTTTTGCAGTAGTTTATCTTCATATGTTTAGAGGTCTCTTATACGGCTCATATCAAAAGCCTAAAGAACTCGTTTGGATTTTTGGTTGTGCAATTTATTTAGCAATGATGGCCGAGGGCTTTCTTGGTTATGTGCTGCCCTATGGGCAAATGTCATATTGGGGAGCTCAGGTTATAATTTCATTATTTGGAGCTATTCCATATATTGGTGACTCATTAGAGCTTTGGGTAAGAGGTGATTATTATATTTCAGGTATAACCGTCTCTAGATTTTTTGCATTACACGTAGTCGCCCTTCCTTTAGTGTTAATAGCTCTTGTATTTCTTCACCTTGTAGCACTCCATGAAGTTGGAGCAGGAAATCCAGAAGGCGTAGATATTGAAGAATTTCTTGATGATGATGGTATTCCTTTAGATAGCGTTCCTTTTTTCCCATATAAAGTTTTAAATGCCTTTGTTGCAATCGGCGTATTTATGACAGTTTTTGCAATTATTATGTTTTTCTTCCCAGAAGGGGGAGGATATTTCATTGAAATGGCTAACTTTGAAGAGGCCAATCCTTTGGTTACCCCAGAGCATATTGCGCCTGTATGGTATTACTCACCTTACTATGCGATGTTAAGGGCTGTCCCTGATAAGCTTGGTGGGCTAATAATAATGGGCTCAGCGGTCGCTATTCTTTTTGTAGTTCCTTGGCTGGATAATAGTAAGGCTGCTTCAATTAGGTACAAGGGTATTTACAGTAAGATTGCACTAGCATTTTTTGCAATAAGCTTTTTAACCTTAGGCTATCTTGGAACTGTTGGCGTTACTGAAGTAAGAAAAACAATGAGCGTCATTTGTACTTTTATTTATTTTGCCTTTTTCTTATTGATGCCAATTTATACAAAGTTTGAACAGACTAAAGAAGTCCCAAAAAGACTATGATGAACAAACATAAATTCTCTTTTAATTTTAAATGGTGGCATGTTATATCACTTGCATGCATTTTCTTTTTAACTGATGTAAATGCCTCTGAAGGTGGTCCTTGTAAAGATTACGGAGAGTGTGACAAGTTTAAATACTCTTTGAATGACATGGAGTCTCTTCAAAGTGGAGCTTCAACATTTATGAATTATTGTTATGGATGCCATTCTCTGCAGTATTCAAGATGGGGAAGAGTAGCAACAGACTTGCAAATTCCAGAAGAAATTTTCTTTGACACTTTGGTATTTGATAAATCTATCAAATCTGGTGATCTTATGACAGGCTCGATGTCTAAAGATGCATCAGTAGAATGGTTTGGCGTTGCGCCGCCTGATTTGACGCTTGTTAGCAGAGTTAGGGGCGATGACTGGATATATTCATACCTTAGAGCTTACTATGAAGATTCATCAAAGCAATACGGAGTCAATAATCTAGTCTATCCTGGAACGGCTATGCCCAATGTACTAATGGCCCTTCAAGGAAGTCAAAAACTTATCTGTAAAAATATTCCTATTATTGCTGGAAACGGTGGTGAAAAAAGAGATCAAGCAGGAAAAGCACTTACTAAAGAAAAGTGTGGATTTTTAGAAGTTCCAGAAGGATCTGGGCAATTAACTAAAGACGAATTCGATAAAGTAATATATGATCTTACAAATTTTCTAGTCTATGTAGGTGAACCTTCAAAGGCAACAAGAGAAAGAATCGGATGGTATGTAATATTCTACTTTTTAATATTTACAGCGGTTTCCTATATGCTTTATAGAGAATATCACAAAGACTATCATTAACAATTAGGTAAAAATTATGATTTTATATTCAGACAGAGATGACCACTATAGCCAGAGAGTTAGAATAGTATTGGCAGAAAAAGATATTACTGCCGAAATAAAAGAATCAAAACCAGAGCAAACACCAGAAGATGTCTTATCTATAAGTCCTTATCACAAGTTACCAATTTTAGTTGATAGAGATCTTGCAATTCATGACCCTTCAGTAATGATGGAATATCTTGATGAAAGATTCCCTCATCCTCCTTTACTTCCTGTCTATCCAGTTGCTAGAGCTAATAGCAGGACTTTAATGTTAAGAGTGGAGAGAGAATGGTGTCCAATTTTAGATACTTTAATAGCTGCTGAACTCCCAGAAAAAGAATTAATTAAGCTAAGAGAAGAGCTGCTTCATGAAATTTCTTCAATTGCACCCACATTCAAGGAATTTAAATTCTTTATGAGCGACGAATTCACTTTAGTGGATTGTTGTTTTGCTCCTATATTATGGCGCCTTCCTTCGGTTGGTATAAGACTTCCTCTTAATAGACATTTAAAGCCCCTGCTGGACTATCAAAAATCTATCTTTGAAAGACCTGGATTTTTGGATAGCCTCTCATCTCTAGAGAGAGACCTTAAGAGCGATTAGTTAAATCATCTAAGGAGATCTTCCATAAAGTTAGATCTCTTTCTAGGCATGAATTCTTTCTGTATTTTACTTTTCCAGTATTTAACATTAAATCAATCCTAGAGAAGTCTGCTTGTGAGACCCTCTCAATTATCACTAAGTCGTCTATAAGAGCTCTATCTAGCTCTTTTTTTAAACTAGAAATATTTCCTTTCTTGCCAATATCTTTGAAGAAATAATTAGGACCTGGGATAAACACTCCCTCAAAGTCATTCATTTGTTTAATATTTGAAATGCCTAGTAGAATTTCATTTGTAGCATAAAAATCTATATCTAGAGCATAACTTCTAAATAGAGGGATGATTGATTTCCCAGTCTCGTGATCGAGTATGAAATATATCTTATTAAAATCTTTCCTTTTTCTTGGACTATTTTTAATTTCAATATTTCTATCAAGATTCTGAATATCCTGATGTCGAGACAGACTAGCATCTATTCCCAAAACTTTTTTAGTGAAATCTTCAAATTCTAAATTTTTAACAAGCTCAAATTTATTATTTGGATATTTTTCTCTTAGTTGATTTGCAATATTTTCATACTTCTTTAAGTAGACAATTATTGATTTACTTTCACTTTTTTGATTTGAGGAAAAAATTGAGTTCTCAATAAGGGCTCTTTGATCATCCATTAAACTAGAGCAAAAATACTTAAGTTTTGAGTCAACTAAATTCGCATCAATTTTATAACCACTATCAAAACTTACCTCAAATGGATAATTCTTTTTGAGAAGAGACTCAATCAGGTATTCCTTGTTTATTTTGTTAGTCAGATAGCTAATTTCAAGCTTGCCAGATTCTCTAAGTTTAGTATTATTTGAAATTGCCGTGACAATCTCTGGTAAAGATACTTTTTTTAAATAATCTTTTTCAATATAAGACTCAAGCTTTATTAAATCTTCATCACTAAGACCGTTGTATAAAAATAGATTTTTGAGAATATCGCTTAATAATCTCTTATCTTTATCGGAAATCACCCCTTGTTTATTTATTTTAGAGTCAATAAATGATTGTTCGCTGTTATTAACGTAGTTTATATTTTTAACAACGGGCGAGGAGCTACAACTCGATAATACTAGGATCAGGAGAGGTAAAATAAATGTTAAGCTGGGTTTCATCACTCTAATTTTATAATTATGTTAAATCTAATTTCAACACCAATAGGTAATTTAAATGATATATCACTAAGAGCAATAGATGTTCTAAATAATGCTGATTATATTTATGCTGAAGATACGAGAAATACCAATAAATTACTAAAGTTTATAAAGGTTGATAAAAAATGCAGAATGCTACATGAGCATAATGAGTTAGAAGCAACTAAGCAGATAATAGATCTTTTAATGAATAAAGAAATCCAAATTGCAGTTGTTTCGGATGCTGGAACTCCAGCGATCTCAGATCCTGGCTATCATTTAGTTCAAGAATGTATTTTAAACAATATTAAATTCACATTAATTCCAGGCCCCTCATCTGTTATTAACGCTCTTGTTTTATCTGGCTTGCCCACTTCCAGTTTTTCTTTTTTAGGTTTTATACCAAGAAAATCAAAACAAAAAATAGATTTTTTCCATTCATTAAAGCATGAAAAAAATACTATGATATTTTTTGAATCAGCTAAAAGATTAGAAGATACTCTTGAGCATATGAGTGAGAGCTTTCCAAGCTCAATTAAAATATCAATTTGCAGAGAACTGACAAAAATACATGAGGAAGTAGTAAGAGGTGACATAGCATTGTTATTAAAAATGGTAAAAAACAATGAACTCACTTTAAAAGGAGAGTTTGTAATTGTTCTTGAGGGTCGATCTTCAGAAAAACTGTCTTTGGTCATGGATAAAAAAATTAAAGAAGGCTTTCTTAATAAATTGCCAGCCAAAGATGCAGCTAAGTTAATTTCACTCATAACAAAAGAAAATAAGAGAGATATTTATAAACAGCTATTAGATGAATAAAATTTTATAAAAACACTTATAATGCATTTGAGTTGGTTGGATGATCGCTGGTATTTATACTAGAGGAAAGTCCGGACTTCACAGAGCAGGGCGCCAGGTAACGCCTGGGAGGCGCGAGCCTACGGAGAGTGCAACAGAAAGTGTACCGCCAATTTTTTAATTGGTAAGGGTGAAAAGGTGGGGTAAGAGCCTACCGCTTAGCTGGAGACAGGTAAGGCATTGTAAACCCCAGCCCGAAGCAAAACCAAATAGAAATCCTATTAAGCTGCTCGCTTAGGATTTGGGTAGGTTGCTAGAGTATTGTGGCAACATAATATCGAGATAGATGATCATCTTTTACAGAATCCGGCTTACAGACCAACTCATTTGATTCTTGTAATCCTAAAAGTGTGAAAAAGTGTGGAAATATGTTGCAAAGTGTGTAAAAAGACTTTATATTTTCTTACATGTATGGATTTAATACAGTTTCTTTGGATCAAAAGGGAAGATTAGCTATCCCGGCAAAATATCGTGCACATCTTTTAGAAAATAATGAAACCCAAGTGGTTGTTACTAAAGATCCTCAATACCCATCGTTAAAAATTTATCCTGGCTCTCAATGGAATAAGATTTCATCAAAACTAGAAGCATTACAGACACTAGATCCTATTGTAAGAAACCTGCAATGGACAATTCTTGGAAATGCTAGTGTTAACGACTTTGATGCTAACGGAAGAATGTTAATACTTATTCCTTCTGATTTAAGAGGTTATGCCGAGATAGAAGACCAAAAGAAAATCTCATTGATTGGAATGGGAAATAAGTTTGAGATATGGAATGTAGAAAATTGGGAAATGAGGCAAACAGGCAGTTCTCTATCAACAGAAATTTTAGACGTTGTGCTTCCAGAGAGCATAAAGTCAATGTCATTTTAAAAAAAGGGGATAAGTGATGAACTTTGAAGTAATTGGTCAGGCTGTAGAGAACGCTAAAATTAAAGTTGTAGGCGTTGGGGGTGCAGGTGGAAATGCTGTAATTCATATGATAAATCACAACATTGATGGTGTAGATTTTATTTGTGCTAATACAGATACCCAAGCTCTATCAGAGGCAAATGGCGCAATAACATTAAAACTAGGAAATGGTTTAACAAAGGGTCTAGGAGCTGGGGCAAATCCGGATATAGGAAGAAAGGCTGCTGAAAGTGATAGGGCGGCAATCGAAGAATTACTTGTTGGTGCAGATATGATATTTATTACTGCTGGAATGGGAGGCGGAACAGGAACAGGCGCAGCTCCTGTAATAGCATCGATAGCTAAAGAAATGGGTGCCCTAACAGTTGCCGTGGTAACTAAACCGTTTAAATTTGAAGGCAAAAGAAGAATGTCCGCAGCCGAAAAGGGTTTGGCCGCTCTTGTAGAAGAAGTTGATAGTTTGGTAACAATACCAAATCAGAAACTTTACGAGGTATTGGGAGAAGATACACCAATGCAAGACGCTTTTGCAAAAGCAGACGATGTTCTAAAAGGAGCTGTTCAAGGCATAGCCGATATCATTATGAAGAAAGGCCATATTAATGTCGATTTTGCTGACGTGAAAACAGTAATGTCAGAAAAAGGTATAGCCATGATGGGTACAGGAAGGGCAAGTGGTAAAAATAGAGCTGAAGCAGCTGCAATTCAAGCGGTCAGAAGTGAGCTTCTTGAGGATATAAATTTAAAAAATGCTCGTGGAGTCTTAGTCAACATCACTGCTGCCAAACCAACCCTTGGCGATCAAACAGAAGTTGCAGATATTGTTGATGAAATTGTTAGCGATGATGCAAATATAATTTACGGCCTTGTATACGACGAAACAGTTGGAGATGATTTACTTGTAACTATAGTTGCAACAGGTGTGGATCAGAGATCTCCTACTTTAGTAATTGATAACCAACCAACAATTCAATTAAATCCAGTTGGACTCAATAGAGATAATAATGATCAAAGATCTAGCCCATCATCACTAGAGGCGATTGATTTCCTTGATGTGCCAACCTTCATGAGAAAGCAAGTAGACTAATATGCTTCATTTTCCAGTATTGCTGGAAGAGTCTGTTGAATTTCTCATCCACAAAAAAAATGGCCACTACATAGATTGTACCTATGGTAGAGGCGGTCATACTTCACTAATACTTGACAGCATCTTGCCAGAAGGTTTCTTAACATCATTTGATAAAGATCCTGAGGCATTTGATCATGGACTTCTTAAAAACGATAAGAATTTTAAGATAATCAATGAATCATTTTGTAAGCTTGATTCTTATTTTTCAGATGAGACAGTAGATGGGATAATATTTGATCTAGGGACATGCTCAACACATTTTGATGATAAAGAAAGGGGCTTTAGCTTTAGACAGGAAGGTCCTTTAGATATGAGATTTAACACTTTGAAGGGAATTCCATTATCAACATGGATTAACTCAGCAGAAGAGTCAGAAATTAGAGATATTCTATACAAATTTGGGGATGAAAAGCATGCCAAGATTATCGCTAGATCAATAGCTAACTTAAGAAAAGATAAACCCATAGAAACAACTATTCAATTGGCAAATATTATTGAGGATATATATCCTAAAAGAAAAAATAAAAAAATTCATCCAGCAACAAAATCTTTTCAAGCATTTAGAATTTTTATTAATAATGAATTAGACGAGCTTAAAGAGTCACTTGAAATGGCCAGTAAAGTAATTAAAAAAAATGGAGTAATAGTAGTTATATCATTTCATTCGCTAGAGGATAATATTGTAAAAAATTTCTTCAAGCCGGATATTAAAAGTTTTCCAAAAGATATCCCATTAAACTCAATTGAGGACAAAAAATTTAAATGTATTGCTAAAAAAATTAGACCTACCCAAGAAGAGGTTGATAAGAACAAAAGATCAAGAAGTGCAATTATGAGAGTTTTTAAAAAACTATAATGAATTTTTTTAAGGCAATATTTCTAGGAACTCAGTTATTTTTTATTTGCTTTCTAGGCCTAGAGAAAATTAAGCTTTCCTTTGAAATTAGAAAACTAAACTTTAATCAAGAAAATCTTAAATTAGAGTTTGAAAATTTTAAAGATATAAATTTAAAATTAATAACGCAACTCCATACTGATATTTCACCAGCTATTATTGAAAGAAAGGCTAAAGAAATCTTAGGCATGGTTAAGAAGACACCAGTCAAAATTATTAGCTATAGAAATGAAGAAGATTAGCTATGTTAATTGGAGGCTAGTTCTTGTATGTTCTTGTCTTTCCCTGGCAGTAATATCAGTTTCTTATAAAATAATTTCATTACAATTGGAAGATAGTGCATTCTTACAAAATGAAGGAAAAAAGCGATATATAAAATATAGAACATTAAATCCTGTTAGGGGGACTATATTCGATAGGAATAATTTTCCACTTGCTGTATCTATTGTTAATTATGATTTATATGCATTAAGAGGGTTAAATAGGGATAAATTTTTAAGAATTAAAGATAAAATTAATCTAGAGCAAATATCAATTTCAGGAGCATTATTCACTCGAAAAACTCTTTTAAAAAAGAACTTATCAAGGGATGAGCAACTACTTGTAGATAAATTAAACTTTAATAATCTTGAGATTGAGGTAAGGCATAGCCGACATTACCCATTAGGAGATCAAATAGGTCCACTAATAGGCTTCTATGGAAGAGATGGCGCCCAGGAAGGGATTGAAAAGAGTTATGATTCTTTGCTATCTGGAGTTCAAGGTAGACAAAAGTACTATACAAATGCAAAACAAGAAATAATCTCTAAGCCTATAGAGGTCAGTAAAAATATTTCTGGAAATGATCTCCAACTAACCATTGATTCAACTATTCAGTTTTATGCTTATAAATATCTTGTTGAGTCAATTATTAGCAATAAAGCTAAAGCAGGAACCGTAATTATTCTAGATAATAAAAAAGGGGAAGTATTAGCTATTGCCAGTTACCCATCATATAACCCAAATAACCCAGGAAGAGTAATTCAAAAAAATAGAGCACTAGTTGATGCTTACGAGCTCGGGTCAGTATTAAAGCCTATAGTTTTTTCTAAAGCGGTGGATCTAAACCTTATCAATCCAGACGAGCATATTGAGATACCAAGAAGACTTCAACTTGGTAGTAAAATTATTTCTGATACAAAGAGTTATGAAAAATTAACACCTAAGGAAATTATTGCTTACTCTAGCCAAGTGGGTGCTTCAAAAATTGCTTTACTTTTGGGCTATGATAATTTGAAAGAAAATTACTATAATTTTGGTTTCTCAAAACCTATTTCTATAAACTTCCCATCCTCAGCATTTGGATTAATCAATGCAAAAGATAATATATCTGATAGAGAACTTGCAAGTCTTGGTTACGGATATGGCTTCACAGTAAGTCCATTTCAAATAACAACTGCATATTCAGTATTTGCTAACAGAGGTATATTAAAAGACTTTAAATTAATAATGGATGATGAGGTTACTTCCAAAAGAGTAATCACCGCAGTGTCAGCAAATCATACTCTCGAAGCCCTTCAAAAGGTTATTAAAATAGGCACAGGAAGGAAAGCAGATATAAAGGGCTATACAGAAGGTGGAAAAACAGGAACAGTTCATAGAACTATTTCAGGATCTGGTTATGCAGAAGATTTATATAGAGCTTCATTTGTTGGCATAGCACCCTTATCCGATGAATCACTAACAATATTTATATCAATTGAAGATCCTGGATTAAATGCATATTCTGGTGGAGCTATAGCTGCACCACTTTTTTCAAAAATAGCAGAAAGTTCTTTAAATTACTTAGGTTACATAGAAGATGAGTAAGTTAGAACAAGTCTTAGGAATAACTTTTCCATATGAGCTAGAGATTTGTAGTGCTACAAACTCGACTGATAAAGTGAAGAAAGGTTCAGTCTTTTTTGGACTTCCTGGCTCTCAAAATCATGGGAGTAAATACATACAAAAAGCACTAGAGCTTGGTGCATTAATAGCTGTTCATAATGATCCTGCATATAGATCAGAAAATACTAATATTTTTTATGTTGAAGACTTGCAAAAAGAAGATCATTTTTTTAAAAGAGATAAGTTATATTATTTTTTAGAAGAACTTTATAAGATTTCAAATATACAGAATGCAAATAATTTTTATGCTTTCACTGGAACCAATGGCAAGACATCCTCAGCCTTTCTCTGCCATCAACTTCTAATCAATGAGGGATATGAGTCTCTCTACATAGGCACCTTAGGAACTCAATATAATAATAATGAGATAAATAGCTCTTTTTCATCAAAAACAACACCAGATATATTCGAATTATTCGAAATATTCAAATTTTATGATTTCCAGGATTCGATATCTATTTGTATCGAAATGTCCTCGCATGCTCTAGATCAAAATAGACTTAAATACTTATCTTGTCTCAATTCTGCATCAATTTTAAATATTGGAGCTGATCATTTTGATTACCATAAGAATATACAGAATTATACTGATGCAAAGTTTAATATATTTAATACTGAGAGCGTAGTGAGGCTGATAGACGACAACTTGCAGGCACTCTCTCTTGATTATAGTTTTGTTGCGAATAGCCAATACAAAATGACTTCAGTAAGCAGTAAAAATATTCATTCTGATATTTTTTATACAATAATTGAATCAACACTTGATCAATCTATTTTTGAAGTTGTTATTAACAACCCTCCTGTGGGTTATCCTGAAGACTGTAGAAAAAAATATACTTTCTCTTGCAGTTTATTTCCAGAGTTCAATATTCATAATCTTGTCTTTGCACTTTCGTCTATAGGCTTTTCTATTTTTCAATCAGAGAATATCAATGATTTATCTTTTTTAAAACTTCCAAAGGGAAGAACTGAGATGGTTTCTAATATTTCAGCTAATGTTATTATTGATTTTGCTCATAATGCAGATGGATTTAAATTCTTCTTGTCATCCATTAAAAATTATTTTGAAAACTTAGTAATAGTATTTGGATGTGGTGGTAATAGAGATAAACTCAAGAGGCCTGAGATGTTAAAAATAGCTCTAGAAAATGGACTTAAAGTTATTTTTACATCTGATAACTCAAGAGATGAATCTTTCAAAAATATATTTATAGATGCGTCAAAGGGCAATAATCTTGATAGAGTCAAGGTTATTGAAGACAGGAAAGAAGCTATTAAATACGGATCTAGCCTTTTAAGAGAAAGCGACTGTTTGGTCATTCTTGGAAAAGGCCATGAAGAAACTCAAGAAATTGATGGAAAAATATCTTACTTTAGTGATCACGAGGTAGTAAATGAAATTTATAAATAACTCTAACGATCTAACTAGATATCTCGACGTTCCTGTAAAGAAGAATATCGATATTAAAAGCATCTCTACAGATACAAGAAGCATCAAAAAAGGTGCTCTATTCATAGCTATAAAAGGAGATGTTTTCAATGGCAATGATTATGTTGAAATTGCTATAAGCAAAGATGCTTGCTTGGTAATTACAGATGATAAAAAATTTAAAGACTCTAAAAATAAAAAAATAATTTATGTAAGTAATTCAATACTAGCTTTACGGAATATTTCAAGAAATATTATAAAAGAGTACTCAGGAAATATTATTGGCATTACTGGAAGCAATGGTAAAACCTCAACAACTAATATAATTGCAAATTCGTTAAAGAATTGCTCCAGCACACTAAAGAATTTTAATAATGAAATTGGAGTGCCGTTAAGTATTATGAATGCCAATAGACAATCTAAAAGTCTTGTTATTGAGATGGGCGCGGCAAAAATTAATGATATTGACTATTTAAGTTCATTTTTAAAACCAAATATAGGAGTTATCACTAATATTGGCAATTCCCATCTTGAAAGTCTAAAAAATATTAAAGGAGTCTTTAAGGTCAAATCTGAATTAATTAGAAATATAAAAAAAAACGGATGCTTGGTTATTCCAAATGATAATAAAAGCCATTTAAAATTATGGAAAAATATTAGAAATGATATCGATTTTATAACTTTTGGTTTAAAGGCTAGTGCCGATTTCTACCCTTCAGATATTAAATATAGTTTGAACCAAACTCAATTTTATATTTGCTCAAAAAAACATAAAGTAAAACTTAAGGTAACAACAAAATTAGCCGGAGAACATAACGTAAAAAATATTTTAGCTAGTTTCGCTGTTTCTTTTTTTCTTAAAAAGCCATCACAACAATTTGCTGATAGCTTAAATAAAAAATTAGATTTAATTACAACAAGGCAAAAACAGTTCAAATGGCTCAGGGGCTCACTTCTTATTGATGATACTTATAATGCAAATCCAGATTCTGTAAAAAAATCTATAGATTTACTAACTTCAACAAATAAAAGGAAAGTATTAGTTTTAGGTGATATGTTAGAGCTTGGCAGATTTAGAAAAAAATTGCATAAAGATATTGGTAAATATGCAGCATTAAAAAAAATCGATATTTTTCTTGGCTTTGGCGATTTAACAAAATATTCTGTAAATAGTTTTGGAAAAAAAGGTTTATTTTTTAAAAGCGAAAATGATCTAAAAAAGTACTTAAGTGAAAATATCAATTCTAAAGATGTTGTACTTTTAAAAGGTTCAAGGGGAATGAAAATGGAGAGATTTATAAATGTTTGAATATCTAGGAACTGTATTAGTCGAAATAGACCCAGGTTTTGATGTTTTGAGGTACCTCACAGTAAGAACCATTGGAGGAACAGTTACCGCTTTGTTAATCTCAATATTAATGGGGCCATTTTTTATTAGATTATTAAAATCTATGCAGTTTGAGCAACATGTTAGGGCTAACGGTCCAGAGTCCCATCATAAAAAAACAGGAACTCCAACGATGGGTGGCTTGCTAATATTATCCTCTCTTTTAATTTCAACATTGTTATGGGCTGATCTTTCGAACAGGTATATTTGGGTTGTTATATTTGTCACTGTAAGTTTTGCACTTATTGGTTTTTTAGATGATTTCTTAAAAATAAAATATAAAAGCTCTGATGGACTAAGTTCTAAACAGAAATTTTTTCTACAACTATGCTTTTCCTTCTTGCCAATTGCTTATCTATATTTTTCTGCAGAAACAATTGCTGAAACAGCATTTATAGTTCCTTTTTTTAAGGACCTTATAGTGCCGATGAGTCCTATCTTATTTATTTGTTTTGGAATGCTTGTATTGGTTGGATCATCAAATGCTGTAAATTTAACAGACGGATTGGATGGTCTTGCTATTCTTCCTTCAGTTCTCATAGCGGCAGCTCTAGGAATAATTGCATACAGCATGGGCAATCAAATTATTGCAGATTATTTATTTTTACCTCATTTAGAACTATCTGGTGAATTGATTGTATTTTGTGGCGCCTTAATTGGTTCTGGCATTGGCTTTCTTTGGTACAACACCTATCCAGCAGAGGTATTTATGGGTGATATTGGCTCATTAACTCTTGGTGCAATACTGGGCATACTTGCGGTCATTCTTCGACATGAGCTCGTCTTTGCAATAATGGCCGGTGTTTTCGTAATAGAAACTTTAAGTGTGGTAATTCAGGTAATTTCATTTAAAACTAGAGGAAAAAGAGTCTTTTTAATGGCTCCAATCCATCATCACTATGAGCTAAAGGGTTGGCCAGAGCCAAAAATAATTGTTCGTTTCTGGATTATAACTTTAGTTTTTATCCTTCTGGCATTAGCTACTTTAAAACTCAGGTAAGAGCCATAAATGAAATCCTTGATTTACGGCTATGGAATTACAGGTAAGTCTTTTGAAAGGTATTTAAAAGCTAAAAATATTGAATACGATATTTTCGATGAAGGTATCCCTGAATTTAAGAATATTAAATCTCTTGATAGCTATGAAAATATATACTGTAGCCCAGGCATTCCTAGAAATATTTTCAACTCACTTAAGTCTTCTAGTAAAGTCTTTACAGATGTTGATATCTTTTTTGAAGAAGACAAATCAATAAAAATTGGCATTACTGGTACGAATAGAAAAAGCACAACAGCCTTTCATCTATCTCAGCTAATTGAAATTAAATATTCAGTTAACTTAATAGGCAATATTGGCGAACCAATGCTAGATCACATAAATAATGGCAGCCAATATTCAATAATAGAATTATCTAGCTATCAATTAGATAAAATGACTGAGAATAAATTAGATTTTGGGGTCTTGCTAAATATTGCTCCTGATCATCTTGATTATCATGGAAGCTTTCAAGATTACAAAACCACTAAAGAAAAAATTTTAAAATCAGTTAGATCTTCAAATGAGGCTGATCCATATAAATTATACAAATGGGTGACAGGGCTTGATATTAAATTAATAAATTTAAAGTCTTTGCCTTTTAGATTTGAGAAAATTTCTGAATCTATTATTAATGATTCCAAATCAACAAATATGCATTCACTTAAATATGCATTGAAGAAAGCTATTTCTTGGTTTAAAAATGAGCATTTTGTATTAGTTACCTGCGGTAATCCAAGTAAAGAAAAATTTTCAAAGATTAGTTTAAAGGAGCCATCTGAGATTTTAATTTATGGGAGTCATAAGAATGATATACATAAATGCATTAACCATCCAAATAAACTGTTATTTGATAGCCTTAAAGAAGCCTTAATTTACTTGAAATCTAAAAATAACAAACAAAATATCTTATTCTCTCCAGGATACCCAAGTGGCGATGATTATAAAAACTTTGAGGAAAGAGGAAATACTTTTAATCTCATGGTTGAAAAGGTTTTACATGAATAGTGAAAGAAATAACCTACTCATTTTAGTTTCCTTTGTTGGCTTGCTGGCAATGGGCCTTGTTATGGTTTCCTCGGCAAGTATTTTTATAGCAGATGAGATGACAGGTAACCCATTTTATTTTATTTCAAGACAAATGCTTTTCATTGCGATTGGTCTTATGGCAATGCTATTTTTTATGGTGCTTCCATCTGATTTCTTATTTAAATCAGATTGGATATTTATGCTCCTTAGCATTATTTTGTTAATTGCATTGTTTATTCCCGATGTTGGAACTAGTGTAAATGGCAGTATTAGGTGGATCAGGTTGGGACCAATCAATATTCAGCCATCAGAGATATGTAAATTTAGTTTAATACTATATATATCTGGGTATTCAGTTAGAAGGCTCTCAGAGATTGATACATTGAGAAGTTTTTTGAAGCCACTTCTGCTACTTTTTATAATTGCTATATTAATTATGGGACAGCCTGACTTAGGGTCTACTGCAATTATTTGTTTACTAGTTGTATCAATACTTTTTTATGCAGGCATATCATTTTTTCAATTTAGCCTTCTTTCTTTAATGATAGCTCTGTTAGGTTTTGTAGCTATCTCAAGATCGCCTATGAGGATAGCTCGAGTAATGGCATATATGGATCCTTTTGATAAAGATGTTGTACTCAATAGCGGCTATCAGCTATCAAACTCTCTCATAAGCATTGGGCAAGGTGGCTGGTTTGGTTTGGGTCTTGGAAATAGTTTTCAAAAAGATTTCTTTCTGCCTGAAGCCCATACTGATTTTATTTTTGCAATATTGGTAGAAGAGCTAGGAGTTTTAGGTGGTCTATTTCTAATTAGTTTATTTGTTGTACTTTTCATTGGTATCTTAAGAGTTTCATTGGACTCCTTTAGCAAAGAAAGATTATTTCAGGGCTATGTGACTTATGGAATATTAATCCTTATAGCTGCCCAGTCATTGTTTAATATAGCAGTAAATATTGGCCTCCTTCCTACCAAGGGACTGACTTTGCCATTTATAAGTTATGGAGGAACTAGTATTATTATAATGATGTCATTGATTGGCATAGTTCTTAGAATCAATAATGAAAATAAATTAA
>Ga0209482_1001256_pt1 | contig 17999 bp, 20 predicted proteins | sample CoawatmetaG10DNA_FD_187512 | JGI IMG/M metagenome (GOLD analysis project Ga0209482, IMG submission 187512) | Marine microbial communities from the West Antarctic Peninsula - Coastal water metaG104-DNA (SPAdes) (version 2) | ecosystem: Environmental > Aquatic > Marine > Coastal ...
CTGGACTCTATATTTTAAAAGTAAACTCAGAAACAATTAATAAAACAATTAAAGTAATAAGAGAATGAAAAAAATATTAATACTAAGCTTTTTTGTTTTTTCAATAGCATTATCCTCTTGTTCTGGTAGTTCAGATACAGGGAATAATGGTAGCGAGGGAGGTGAACCAACAGGTCCAGCAGCTCCTTCAGCAGCGAAACTAACTAAGCCAGAAAATAATTCGGAATGTCTAGAAGTTGAAGCAGTTAAATTTGAATGGAATAAATCAAATGACACAACTTCCTACACTATAGTAATCAAAAATTTACTAAGTTTTGAAATTAAATCTCAAACTACTACTTCAAATAGTGCAGAAATTACTCTAAATAAAGGAAATCCATATTCATGGTATATTATCTCTACTAATACTAGCTCAGCAACTGCAACCAGTGATAAATGGAAATTTTATTTATCAGGAGAAGCTCAAAAAAATCATGCTCCTTTTCCTGCTGATATTTTAGCCCCAAGACCAGGAGAAACAGTAAACGCTGGAGCGATTCAACTCTCGTGGTCATTTTCAGATGTTGACTCTAGTGATACTCATAGTTTTGATGTTTATTTAGACACAAAAGATGGATCTAGTGTGAATACTTCAAATCATACATATTCAAAAAAAATAGTAAATCTGAGTAATCCAGGGACTTATTATTGGAAAATTGTAACGAAAGACAATCATGGAAGTACTTCAGATTCTGGGGTTTCTACTTTTATAGTAATAGAATAAAATCTATTAAAAAAAACTCAAAAGGTAATCTATCTCTTCTTTTTTATTATAAAAATTAAGACTTACTCTAATTCCATCTCCTCTTTTGGAGCATAATATCTTGTTTTTAATTAAGTTATTAAACAAAAATTCGTCTCCTTTTAAGTTAAATATATTAGAATGACTGACTCTTTTAATTGTCTGAACATCCAATAAACCTTTTTCGATAAATTTCTGTTTAGCATAAACAGATAGTTCTTTTATAGATTTTTCAATATTATTTAAGCCATACTTAGATAGTTTATTTAGAGAAAATAATAGGCTCCCAAAATTAAAGGTGTCGTGATGACCTGGTTCTAAAATCTGATTAATAAAAACACTCTTATGATTTGTGAAAAAATCTTTAGGCGTATTATTTCTAGTTATGACAAATCCATTACCATAACCACCTAATAGCCATTTGTATCCACTTGAAATTAAAACATCGATTTTAGAATTATTAAAATTAAATTCACTTGTACCACAATACTGAGTTCCATCTGCAATAATTAAAAGACTGGGAAACAGGATTTTAATTTTTTTAATAAATTCTAAATCAAATAAAGTTCCATTTATATAGTGAACAATTGAAAGTACTAGCACATTTGGTTTATGTTTTTTAATTCCTTTTAAAATCTGTTTCTCAAGATCAAATGAATTTTCAACAAAAAAATGCTTAAATCCTGATATTTGAACCTGATTGATTATTGAAGGGTAATCATTCTTAACTAATAAAAAAGTGTGATTTAAATCAACAAGACTTAATAATGATTTAAAGCCTAAAGAAAAGTTTTGTGTCAAGTAAACGGAATGATTATTAGCATTAAAAAAACGAGCTATCTCAATTTTTAACTCACCAAATAAGTTTTCGTGATTAAAACTAAACTGACTGCCATGTTGAAGGAATTTTAAATCATGATTTTTTCTCCACAATAAAAGCTCATCATATAACAGACCTGATCTAGCAGTATCTAAATAAGTATAATTTTTAAGAGCGGGGAAATTCATTTTTAAAAAACTCAAGAGCAACTAATTTATTTTAAAAATACTATTTTTACAAATAAATATTTTCAAACTAGTTATGCTGTTTAAAAGTAATCCCAATATTGATGAAGAACAAATCAAACTTGTAGAAAATGCTCAAAAAAGAGTGAGACAAAAAAAAAGATTGTTTTCTCATTTCTCCATTATGTTATTTGGAATTGCAACTCTATTAATTACTAATATTCTGTTTGAGATTAAAAATGAAATTAAACCCTTTAACCTCCCTTGGTCTTATTGGATTAGTGTATTCTGGTTTTTAACTCTAATAGCTCATGTTTATAAGGTCTACATAACTAATCGTTTCATGGGAAAAGACTGGGAAAAAGAAGAGGTCAAAAAATTAGTTCTAAAGCAAGAACTTGAAATTTCAAAAATAAAAATTGAACTTGAGAAAGAAGCTAGAATTAAAGCAGAATCACAGTTATTTAATCAAAATAATTCTAAAAATTTAATCACCTTAATAGCAGCTGCTAGCGAAAACAATGTAATAGGGAAAGACAATAAGCTTATTTGGTACCTTTCAGACGACTTAAAGCACTTTAAAAATCAAACTAAGGGACATTCAGTCATAATGGGCAGAAAAACATTTGAATCAATGCCTAAGGCTTTGCCAAATAGAACTAATATTATTATAACTAGAAAAACTGATTATATGGCTAAAGATGCCATTGTAGTAAATTCACTAAATCAAGCTCTAGAAAAAGCGGCAGACGATAATCAACCATTTATTATTGGTGGAGGTGAAATTTATAACCTAGCTATTAAAATAGCTAACAGAATAGAATTGACAAGGGTTCATACGGAGATAGAAGGTGACACCTATTTTCCAGTAATAGATCATACTCTTTGGGAGGAAGTTTCCAGAGATAAAAGATTAAAAGATGAAAAGCACGACTACGACTTCACCTTTATTAGATACAATAAAAAATAATTAAATGAAATCATATGTATTTCCTGGCCAGGGCTCACAATTCCCTGGTATGTGTCTTGACCTTTATCAAAAACACAGTGAACTTAAAGAAATGTTTGAAAAAGCTGAAGAAGTTTTAAAATTCAATATTTCTGAAATAATGTTCAACGGTAGCCCTAAGGAGTTAATTCAGACTAAAGTAACTCAGCCAGCTATTTTTATTCATTCTATGGCTATTTTAAGTATTCTTAAAGATTCTTTTAAACCAGATCAAGTTGCTGGTCATTCACTTGGAGAATTTTCTGCTCTTGTAGCTGCTGGAGTTTTAAGTTTTGAAGATGGACTAAGACTTGTTTCAACTAGAGCAAAGTCAATGCAAAAATCATGTGAAAACACTAATGGAACCATGGCTGCTATTTTAGCTTTAGAAAATGATTTAATTGAAAATATTTGCACAAAAATAAATGGAATTGTAGTTGCTGCAAACTACAACTGTCCTGGTCAAGTCGTTATTTCAGGAGAAGTAAAAGCCGTCGAAGAGGCTTGTTCTAAGCTGTCAGATGCGGGAGCTAGAAGAACTCTAATTCTTCCAGTTGGTGGAGCATTTCACTCTCCTTTAATGGAAGATGCTAAAGTAGAATTATCAATTGCAATAAATAACTCTAATTTCAATGAACCAATTTGTCCTATATATCAAAATGTAAATGGAATTGGAGAAAATTCATTAGTTAATATAAAAGAAAATTTAATTTCACAATTGACTTCACCAGTTAAATGGACTCATAGTGTTAATCAAATGATTAAAGATGGTGCAACAGAGTTTATTGAAATTGGTCCAGGAAAAGTTCTACAAGGTTTGATAAAAAAAATTGATAGAAACTCACCAACTAGTTGTCCTGATCTTTAAAAAACTTGTTTATTTTATCACAAATAAAATCTATTTGATTTTCTTCCAGTTCAGAGTGCATTGGCAACGAGATTACTTGTTCACTCATTAAATTAGAAATTTTAAAATCACTCTCATTGTTCCTTATGTCAACATAAGCTTTTTGTCTATGTAATGGAATTGGATAGTAAATTCCAAAAGGTATCTTTAGGGCTGATAAATAATCTGCTAAAGCATCCCTCATCCCATTAATGACCCTTAAAGTGTATTGATGAAAGACATGAGATTGACAATTTCCTTTCACAATTGGTGTTATTAAATATTGATTGCTTTCAAATCTTTTTGAGTAAAATAAAGAAGTCTGTTTTCTTCTTTCATTATAAAAATCTAATAAGGGGAGTTTAGTATTTAAAACTGCTGCTTGTATACTGTCTAATCTTGAATTAACTCCAACAACATCATGATGATATCTTTTATACATACCGTGGTTTACAATACCACGAATAGTATGAGCTAAATCATCATTATTGGTAAAGATAGCCCCGCCGTCTCCAAAACACCCAAGATTTTTTGAAGGAAAAAAAGAAGTTGTTCCTATATCTCCTATAGCTCCAGATTTAACTTTAGTATTATTTGAAAATTCATATGTTGAACCAATTCCTTGCGCATTATCTTCAATTAAGAATAGGTTATGAGTTTTAGCTATACTCATTAACTTTTCCATATTAGCTACTTGACCAAACAAGTGAACAGGTATTATAGCTTTAGTTTTTGAAGTTATTGCTTGAACAACCTTATTACAATCAATATTAAAAGTATCGAGATCCACATCGACTAAAACAGGTGTCAATCTTAATAAAGCAATCACTTCAACAGTTGCGGCAAAAGTAAAATCAGATGTAATTATTTCATCTCCAGGTTTTAGTTCTAAACTCATTAAGGCAATTTGCAGAGCATCTGTACCATTTGCGCAAGGAATAACATGTTTAACATTTAAATACGATTCTAAATTACTTTGAAACTCTGAAACTGAGGGACCATTAATAAATGTTCCGTTTTTCATTACCTCTAAAACTGAATTATCCACGTTATCTTTTATAAACTCATATTGAGTCTGTAAATCCACCATTTGGATTTTTTTCATATAATAATTTTGTGTAAAAATAATAAAATTCAGAGATTAAAATTAAATATCTTTACAAAATACTACTTTAGTAGAGTATTAGATCATATGAATATCCTTTATAATTTACTGATGAATAAAGTAGAGATAACGCTATCTATACTTAAATTATTTAATGTAAAAATTAAACAATTCGTTAACGAAAGGAAAAATGTTATTAAAACACTTGAAAAAGAAATTTCTAAGAATGAAAAATATATTTGGATTCATGTAGCTTCTCTTGGAGAATATGAGCAAGGACTTCCTGTATTTGAACATGTTAAGTCTTTATATAAAAATCATAAAATAGTATTATCTTTTTTTTCTTCATCTGGATATAATGTACGTAAAAACAATAAAATTAGTGATATTACTGTTTATCTTCCAATAGACACTATAAAAAATGTAAATAAGTTTTTAGATATAATCAATCCAGAGATGGCTTTCTTTGTTAAATACGAATTTTGGCCAAATTATTTAAAATCTTTATATAAAAGAAATACGCCTACTTACTTAATTTCAGGTGTGTTTAGAGAAAATCATTGGTTTTTTAAATTTTATGGATCTTGGATGAGAAAAGTGTTAGGCTCATTTACTCATTTTTTTGTACAAAACAATAGTTCTAAAAAAATGCTTTCTAAATTCAATCTAAATAATTGTTCAGTAATGGGTGACTCAAGGTATGATAGAGTTATGGAGTTATTAAATCAAAACAATGAAGTTCTCTTTTTAAAAGAATTCAAAAACAAAAAAACCTGTATAGTAGCAGGAAGTACATGGGAAGAAGATGATGATTTAATTATAAAATTTATAAACTCCAATTCATCAACTAATAATTGTTGGATCATTGCCCCTCACCAAATTAAGTTAAAATATATAAAAAAAATACAAAGTCAAATTAAGTTAAATTCAATATTATTATCGGAACTGAATTTTGAGAATTCTCAAAATATTAATTTAATTATTGTTGATAGTGTGGGTCTACTCACAAAGTTATATTCATATGCAGATATTTCATATGTTGGTGGAGGGATGGGTAGATCCGGATTACACAATACCTTAGAACCTGCAGTTTATAAAGTTCCAGTTGTGATTGGGAAAAATTTTAAAAATTTTCCTGAGGTGTCTCAACTAATCAAACTAAATGGAATTATAAGTGTTAGTAATTATGATTCTTTTGAAAGTAAAATTAGAAAATTAATCCAATCCCATAATATGAGAAAAGAAATGGGAGAAATTAACTTTGAATATATAAAAAGCAAAGTTGGAGCATCAAAAAAAGTAATGATATATTTAAATGAAAGAAAATGAAAAAAATACTCTTATTATTAATTTTCACTCAATTATCAATTAATGTTAATGCACAAAGTTTGATTGGCGCTTGGGAAAGACATCATGGTTCTGAAAAAGGTGAAGAACTAAAAAGTATTGTTATTTTTTCAGATGGCTTTCAATCAATTAGTACTTATAATGCAAAAACAGGAAAATTTATTTACTCAAATGGAGGAACATGGAAATTAGTCGGAGATAGTATGACAGAAAAGGTTGAATTTGACACTAAAGATTTTGAACGCGTAGGTACAGAAGTTTCTTTTAAAATTGAGATTACTGACTCTAAAATGAGAATTGTTGGAAGTGAAATGGAATTTCAAAGAATAGATAATGGAAAGCCAGGAGAACTTAATGGGGCGTGGGTGATGTCAGGTAGAATAAGAGATGGTAAAAAACGATTAAGAGATACAAATAGACCAAGAAAAACAATGAAAATTTTATCTGGAACTCGGTTCCAGTGGATTGCTTACAATACTGAGACAAAGAAGTTTATGGGGACTGGAGGCGGCACCTATACAACTAGAGATGGAAAGTACACAGAGAATATAGAATTCTTTTCAAAGAATGACTCAAAAGTGGGACTTAGTTTGGAATTTAATTATGAACTCATAAATAATGAATGGCATCACAAAGGGCTTAGCAGTAAAGGAGATATAATTAATGAAACATGGACTCTAAGGTAAATTCTTATGATCTAATCTTTTCAGTACTTTTAATAAAATTTAAAAATGTCTAAAAAACCTCTAATATTAGTAACTAACGATGATGGAATTACAGCACCAGGAATACGAGCTCTAATATCTGTAATGAATGAATTAGGAGACGTAGTAGTAGTAGCCCCTGACAGTCCTCAGTCTGCTATGGGCCACGCAATAACTATCAATTCTACATTACATTGTGATTCAATAAAAATAGATAAAGGGCCACAAATTGAATATTCCTGTTCAGGCACACCTGCAGACTGTATTAAAATGGGAATTAATGAAATTTTAAAAAGGAAACCCGATATCTGTGTTTCTGGAGTAAATCATGGATCAAATTCATCAATTAATGTCATTTACTCAGGAACGATGAGTGCTGCCTTAGAAGCCAGTATTGAGGGGATTCCTGCCATAGGGTTTTCATTATTAGATTATAGATGGAATGCTGATTTTGATGTAATAAAACCATTTATAAAAAAAATAACTAAAGCAGCCATGAAGGAAGGAATTCCCGAAGGAAATGCTTTAAATGTTAATTTTCCAAAATTAAAAGAAAGCGAAATAAAAGGAATTAAAATCTGTAGACAAGCAAAAGCACATTGGGTTGAGAAATTTGATAAAAGAAAAAGTCCACAGGGAAAAGAATACTATTGGTTGACAGGTGAGTTTATAGATCAAGATGAAGGAGACGACTCAGACGAGTGGGCTTTAAAAAACGGATATATCTCATTAGTTCCTGTTAAATTTGATATGACGGATTATTCTAATATTAAAAAGTTAAATAATTGGAAAATATAAATTAAACATGAAGTATTATATAATAGCTGGCGAAGCGTCTGGTGACTTACATGGTTCCAAATTGATTAGCGAAATAATCAAAGTTGACTCAAAAGCAGAAATTAGAGGATGGGGAGGAGATAAAATGGAAAAGGCTGGTGCTAATATTGTAAAACATTACAGCGATTTAGCATTTATGGGGTTTTATGAGGTAATTATTAATTTAAAAATTATCCTAAATAATATTAAATTTTGCAAAGAAGATATATTAAAGTTCAACCCTGATAAGATTATATTTATTGATTACCCTGGTTTCAATCTAAGAATTGCTAAATGGGCCAAATTAAAAAAAAATAATTTTAAAACATACTATTATATAGCTCCCCAAATCTGGGCATGGAATGAAAAGAGAATTCATGAAATAAAAAAAAATATTGATCATTTATATGTGATTCTTCCATTTGAAAAAGATTTTTTTGAAAATAAACATAATTATAAAGTCAATTATTTAGGTCATCCTTTGTTAGACAGTATAGGGGATTTAAAAAAAGATGTAAAAGAAAACTTTATTAAAAAAAATAATTTAGACAATAGCAAACCCATTATTGCAATTCTCCCAGGAAGCAGAAAACAAGAGATAAAAAAAATATTATCTGTAATGATTGAAGTTGTTGATGACTTTAAAGATTATCAATTTATTATAGCGGCGGCTCCTAATATAAGTTCAGAATTTTTTAATAAAATAATTAAAAATAAAAATATTAAAATTATAAGCAATAAGACCTATCAGATTTTATCAATATCTAAGGCAGCAATAGTAACAAGTGGAACCGCAACTCTAGAAACCGCAATTTTAAAAGTTCCACAAGTTGTGTGTTATAAAACTAGTTTTTTTAGTTATTTTTTAGCAAAAATATTTGTAAATATAAAATTCATATCATTGGTTAATTTAATAATGAATGAGGAAATTGTTAAGGAATTAGTTCAAAATAATTGCTGTAAAGAAAGTATAAGTAAAGAATTAAAAAATATTTTAGATAATAATAAAAGAAAAAATCTATTGCTGAAATATGATGAATTAATTAGTAAATTAGGGAATGCTGGTTCAAGCAAAAGAGTTGCTCATGATATTATTTTAAATAAATAAGTTTTGAAAATTGATGGTATAGATAAAAAAATTCTTTTTGAATTAACAAATAATTCAAGAACGCCAATTTTAGAAATTTCTAGAAAGATTGGAATTTCAGGAGCTGCTATTCATCAAAGGCTAAGGAAACTTGAAAAGTCTAATTTAATTTCAGGTCATTATTTAAAATTAAACCCAAAAGCTCTTGGTTACTCAACCTTAGCATTTATTGGAGTTTATTTTGACAAAGCAGAAAAAAATAAAAATGCTATAAAGGAAATGAGAAAAATTCCTGAAATACTTGAATGTCATTACACCACAGGAAATTGGAGCGTTTTAATAAAAATATTGTGTAAAGACAATGAACACCTCATGTCTTTACTAAACCAACAAATACAGTCTATTGAGGGAGTCTCAAGAACAGAAACGTTTATCTCTCTGGAGCAACAAATTGACAGACAAATTACAATTAATTAGTCCATTTAGATTTTAATAAAAAGTAAAGTATTATGGACGTAGACAAAACTGTAACTGCATTACCAATAATCATTGGTAAGCTATTTATAATTAATCCATAAACGAGCCATAACAATACACCACAAAAAAATATTAAATACATTACCAAAGAAATGCCAGTAACAGATTTTGATTTCCAAACTTTGTATACTTGAGGGACAAAAGAAATTGTAGTTAATACAGCTGCTACAAATCCGATCATTTCTGTGCTAAAACTCATATACCTAAAATTAATAAAATTTCATCACAATCTATTGGGTTAAAACAATGGTCATGTAGGAATAATAAGTATAATTTAATGAATCATTATTAACAGACTATATTAATAATCTTGTTAGGAACAATAATAATTTTCTTTATTGGACGGCCATCTAAATAATTATTAGTCCTTTGATCGTTTATTACATTTTGTTTTATTTTATCTAGCTCTAAAGCAAATTCTTGAATTAATTTAAACCTAAGCTTACCGTTAAACGAAACAGGGTACTCAATGTTATCTTCTTTTATATAATCTGAATTATACTCTGGATATTTAACAAAAGAGATTGTTTCCTTATGGCCTAGTTTACTCCAAATTTCTTCACAAATATGTGGAGCAAATGGAGATAATAAAACGGTTAAAGATTCTAAAACTGATCGATTATTACATTTTATTGTACTCAAACCATTAACACAAATCATAAACGCGCTTACTGAAGTGTTAAAAGAAAGGTTCTCAATATCTCTATTAATTTTCTTTATAGTTTTATGTAAAACTTTCAAGCTTTCACTAGATGGTTTATCAATAACTACGTTGAAATTTTCATTTTCATGAAATAAATTCCAAAACTTTTTTAGAAACGAAAAAGTACCAGTTATTCCTGCTGTGTTCCAAGGTTTAGCCTGGTCAATAGGACCTAAAAACATTTCATATAATCTTAAAGTATCAGCCCCATACTTTTCACATATTTCGTCAGGATTTACTACATTGTATTTAGATTTAGACATTTTCTCTACCTCTCTTTTGACAAAAAACTTATCGTTCTCAAATTCAAATTTTGCTTCTTTAAACTGTGGCTGCCATTTTCTTAGACTTTCTAAATCTAGCTCATCATTAGAATTAACATACCTAATGTCAACATGAATTAATTGAACATTTCGTCTATTTATAAGTTCTTTAGAAATATAAGTATTGGTACCATTTAATCTATGAACAAAAGCACTATTTCCAAGAATCATCCCTTGATTAATTAATTTTTTTGCATAATCTTTTACTGGAACTAAGCCTAAATCATATAAAAAATATTGCCAAAACCTAGAGTATAATAAATGTCCCGTAGCATGTTCACTTCCTCCAATATACAGATCAACTTCTTTCCAATAATCTAAAGATTTTTTTGATGCAAATTCATCTTTATTAGTTGGGTCCATATACCTATTAAAGTACCATGAGCTTCCAGCCCATCCAGGCATAGTATTAAGTTCCATTCTAAAAACAATCTCATTGTCAATTAGCTTGTTGCTTACAATTGTATTATTTAAAGAATCCCAAGCCCAATTAGAGGAATTTCCTAGTGGAGGCTTTCCATCTTCAGTAGGCAGATATTTATCGACATCTGGGAGTTCTATAGGTAAATACTTTTCGGAAATCATTACAGGCATATTGTTCCTATAATAAACAGGAAATGGCTCACCCCAATATCTTTGTCTACTAAAGACAGCATCTCTTAATTTATAATTGATTTCATGTGATCCTTTATCTAATTTTTTTAATTTTTTAAGTGCTAATAAACATCCTTTTTTAAAATCTAATCCATTTAATTCTTCTGAATTTGTTAAAACAAAATTATCTTTTTCTTTAAAGGCTTCATTTAAAACATCTATGTCTTTAAAAACATTGACTATAGGAAGGTCAAAAAAATTAGCAAAATTATAATCTCTTTGATCTCCACATGGAACGGCCATCACTGCTCCAGTTCCATAACTTGCTAAAACATAATCTGATATCCAAATTGGGATTTTATTATTTGTTAAAGGATGTAAAGCATAAGCTCCAGTAAACACTCCACTTATAGATTTAACATCAGACATTCTGTCTCTTTCTGTTTTTTTACTAGATTCTAAAATATAGTTATTTACAGAACTTTTATTCTGATCTTTTGTAATTAACTCTACTAATGGGTGTTCAGGAGCAAGTGTAACAAAAGTTACTCCATAAATTGTATCTGGTCTAGTTGTAAAAGCTTCAATTTGGTTATCAAAGTTTAAAATATCGAACTTGACTAATGATCCCTCTGATTTTCCTATCCAATTTCTTTGCATTTCCTTCAATGGATCGGGCCAATCTATATCATTTAAGCCAGAGAGTAAACGGTCCGAGTAAGCAGAAATTCTAATACTCCATTGAGTCATTTTTTTTCTAATTACTTCATAACCTCCTCTTTCCGAAAGTCCATCAATTATTTCATCATTTGCCAATACAGTTCCTAATTTAGAACACCAATTTACTTCGGTTTCTGATAAAAAAGCCATTCTATAATCTAATAGAATTTTTTCCTTTTTTTGATCAGAAAAACTATTCCACTGCTTAGAATTAAACTCTTGAGAAGACTCGTTTTTGGAAGCGCTAAGTTCATAATTCCCGTTTTTATCAAAAATAAAAATCAATTCATCAATTGACCTAGCTTTATTTAATTTTAAGTCAAACCAAGAATTATAAAGTTTAATAAACATCCATTGTGTCCATTTGTAATAATCTTTATTTGAAGTCCTGATTTCTCTAGACCAATCAAATGAAAATCCTAATCTATCCAGTTGCTTTCTATACCTTGAAATATTTTCGTTAGTTGTTTCCAATGGATGTCTCCCAGTCTGAATTGCATACTGTTCAGCAGGCAATCCGAAAGAGTCATAACCTTGTGGGTGTAAAACATTAAATCCTTGATGTCTTTTAAACCTGGAGTATATGTCACTGGCTATATAACCAAGGGGATGTCCGACATGAAGTCCAGCTCCAGACGGATATGGAAACATATCCATAACATAATACTTAGGAAGAGTACTGTCGTTATTAGCTTTAAAAACCTTATTGTCTGACCAGTACTTTTGCCACTTTTCTTCAATATTTATAAAATCGTAAGCCATCTTTATTAATAAATACAAAAATACATTTATTGTATGAACTAGGAAATATTTAAATGAGTTAACAACAATTAAAAAGGTTTCTTATTTTTACCATTCATTAAATAAACATTTTTGATTAAAAACAGAAGATTACTTTCGTCATATTTTTTTGTTACCATTAGTATATCTATTGTATTGTATATTATGGGAGCATTTTTTTTAATTGCATTTAATGCTAGAAAAATATCAAATGACTTTAAAGAAAAAATTCCTATTACAATTTATTTTAAGAATAGTGCAAAAGAAATTGAAACTGTTCAGTTACAAAAAAAACTAAATCTAAAGTCGTATACTAAGTCAATTAATTATATCTCAAAAGAAAAAGGAGCAGAAATATTAATAGATGAAATAGGAGAAAATTTTTTAAGTTTTTATGGAAGCAATCCTTTACTTAATTCAATTGATATTTTTTTGAAATTTAACTTTGTTAACTCATCAATATTTAAAGAAATTTCTGAAGAATTTTCGGAATTAGAATTTATTGACGAAATATCCTATGATGCGCCTCTTGTTTCTTTAATAAATGATAACCTGCTTAAAATTAAATTTTGGGTTTTAGTATTGGCATCATTTTTCTTAATAGTATCTATAATTATAATAAATGGATCAATTAGACTTTCTATATATTCTAATAGAATGACTATTAAAACTATGCAGTTGGTTGGCGCAACAAAGAGTTTCATAAGAAAACCTTTTATTTCAACTCATATAAATCTTGGATTAATTGGGTCATTAATTGCAATAATATCTCTTTCTTTTTCGATATATTATATTGAAAATTTATACCAAGAATTAAACTTAATTAGTGATATTACTTTAATAATTTCTTTATTTGCATCAATATTAATTTTCAGTGTTCTAATAACTTCTATTTGTACCTATTTTGCTACACAAAAGTTTTTGAAACTAAAAATTGAACAATTATACTAATGAAAAAAACTAATCAAACAAAAGAAGGTTTCATTTTTGAGAAAAAAAACTATTTAGTCATGTTAATAGGGCTTTGTTTTATTGCCTTAGGTTTTGTTTTAATGTCTGGTGGAGGAAGTGACGATCCAAATGTTTTTAATCCTGAAATTTATAATTTTAGAAGAATCAGACTAGCACCTACTCTAGTTTTAATTGGATTTGCAATTCAAGTCTATGCGATTCTTTTAAATCCAAAAAAATAAATGGATTATTTCGAATCTATTTTATTAGGAATAGTACAAGGTTTAACCGAGTTTTTACCAATATCATCGAGTGGACATATTGAAATATCAAAAGTAATTTTAGGAAGTTCTTTTGATAAAAACGAGGGATTATTATTTACTATTATTTTACATTTTGCAACGGCATTAAGTACTATGTGTTTTTTTAGAAAAGATTTAATAGATGTTTTCAAGGGCTTATTTACAAAAAACTGGAATGATTCTAAAAAATTTTCAATTTTAATACTGATTTCTATGATTCCAGCAGTTATTATAGGATTAGTTTACGAAGATCTTATAAACTCTTTATTTAATGGAAACCTAATATTAGTTGGAGCTATGTTATATGTTACTGCATTACTTTTATTTCTTTCTGATTTTTTAAAACTAAAAAAAAATGAAATTACTTATAAGAATAGTTTTATAATCGGAGTAGCCCAAGCAATTGCAATATTACCAGGCGTATCGAGAAGTGGTGCAACTATTGCTATCTCAATAATAATGGGAATCGATAGAGAAAAAGCTGCACGTTTTTCATTTATTATGGTAATTCCATTGATTTTTGGAAGCATGTTTAAATCAATGATTGATTATGACTTGACATTCGAAAACTATAATATGATTAATCTAATATTGGGTTTTAGCTCTGCATTTATAACTGGATTATTTGCGTGTAAGTGGATGATTAGTCTTGTTAAAAACAGTAAATTATACTACTTTTCTGTCTACTGCTGTATTGTTGCATCTATTGTTATAGCTTATTCTTTTAAAAATGGATTATAGTAAAGATTCATTTTTAGAGGGGGAATTATTATTAATTAATAAGCCTATTGGGTGGACTTCATTTCAAATTGTCAATAAAATTAGGTGGTTAATAAAATCACAATACGATTTAAAAAAAATAAAAGTTGGTCATGCTGGAACATTAGACCCTTTAGCTGAGGGTTTATTAATACTCTGCACTGGAAAGTGGACTAAAAAAATAGATGAATTTCAAGGTCAGGACAAGCTTTACTCTGGAATATTTTATCTTGGAGCTACTACTCCATCATTCGATTTAGAGACAGAAATTAATTCCAGGCAATCGATTGAACATATTGATGAAAATATTTTATTAGAATCTACAAATAAATTTATTGGAGATCAGTTTCAAATTCCACCTATTTATTCTGCAATTAAACAAAACGGTAAAAAACTCTATGAATATGCTAGAAAAGGGGAAACTATTGAACTAAAAAAAAGAAAAATAAATATTTCGGAATTTAAGATCACTAAAATAGAATTACCCAAAGTTTACTTTAAAGTAAAATGCGGAAAGGGTACCTACATAAGATCTCTGGCAAATGATTATGGTTTAGAGTTAAAAAGTGGTGCCTATCTATATAAGTTAAAAAGAGAAGGGATTGGAGATTTTAATATAAAAGATGCAATAAGTATTGACGAGTTTGCTAAAATTATTAATAAAAATTAGGACAAGTATTTTAGAAATTCTGATCTAGAAATCTCTTCAGCACCTAAATTTTTAAGATGAGCACTAGGAACTTGACAATCAATTAGTTTATAGCCATTTTTAACTAACTCTTTTACTAGGAAAATAAATCCAATCTTACTAGCATTGTTGGCTTTAGTAAACATACTCTCACCACAAAAAACATCACCAAGATCAATGCCATAAAGACCTCCAACTAATTCATAATCTTTCCAAACTTCTACAGAGAAAGCATGACCTTGTGTATGCAGTGTATTGAAGGATTTTTTTAAACCACTTGTGATCCAAGTACCATCTTGACCAAATCTTTTAACTTTGGCGCAGGCATTAACCACCTCATTAAAAGATCTATTAAATGTAATTTTAAAAGGATTGTCTTTTAGAATTTTTTTAGTTGATTTTGAGATTCTTAATTTTTCAGGAAATAGGACCATTCTTGGGTCTGGACTCCACCAAGCCAAAAAATCATCATTTTCAAACCAAGGAAATATACCGTTTTTATAAGCAATTAAAATTCTTTCAGGACTTAAGTCACCTCCTACAGCAACAACACCTTCCTTATTAGCAGACAATGCAGAAGGAAAAACATGTTGGCTGGTTAATTGGTGCATTTTATTTAAAATGGCAGATCATCAGGCTCATTTTCATTAATTTTATCGGCAGGTTGAAAAGCTTCAGCCGGTGGAACAGGTGGGATTCCATCAGTTCCAGAGTCAGACACTAATTTCTCAATCCTCCACCCTTGAACCGAATTGAAATATTTTATTTCTTTTTGAGGACTCTCCCATTCTCTTCCTCTTAAATTTATATCAATTTTTACAGAGTCTCCTACTTTGTAAGAATTTAATAAGTCACATTTATCTTGTATAAATTCAATTAAAAGATCTTGTGGATATTGTTCTTCTGTTGTAACAACAACCTCTCGTTTTCTAAATCCATTACTTCCGTACTCTTTAGTCTCGTTAACTAGTTTTAATTTTCCTGATATGTCCATGTTATAATAATTATAGTCTAAAAATAAATAATTTTTTGAGCTTAAGGAAAGGAAAAAAAACTTTTATATTAGATAATATTAACAAATTGTGATAAACAACAAATCTAACAGAAAAGCAATTAGAATAATTCTTTTATTTGGACTAATAATTGGTGTTTCCCTAATTTTAATCAATACAATTAAAATTATAGATTTTACTAAGCAAGAAGAGAGAAAAAAAATTGAATTATGGGCTATTGCCCAACAAAATTTTATTAAAAATAAAAATTTGGAAGATGACTTAGGCGAGTTAGCTTTTATGATTCTAACTAAGAATTTTGAAAATCCTATCATTCAAGTTGATAGTAAAGGTAAAATTTTATCACATAAAAATATTTTTCAAGATGCCACTAAATCTATAGATTCAAATCGACTGAAGTCTGTATTAAGTAAGATTTCAAAAGAAAACCTCCCAATTGAAATTAAGTTTAATAACACAATAAGTCAAAAATTATATTATGGTAATTCTTCAACTTATAATAAGTTAAAGTATTACCCCGTAGCTCTTTTAATTGTTGGATTATTATTTTTTCTAATAGCATTAAATTATTTTAAATCAACTGTAGAGTCCAACAACAATAAAGTTTGGGCTTCTTTTGCTAAAGAAACAGCTCATCAAATTGCTACGCCACTGTCATCTTTGTTGGGTTGGTTAACTATTCTTAAAGATGAAAAAGTAAAAAAAAGTATTACTATAGAGATCGAAAAAGATTTAGATAAGCTAAAGAAAATAACAAATAGATTTTCTGAAATTGGGAATAAAGCAATTCTAAAAAAAGAAGATGTTAATGAAATACTAGAAAAAATTATTAATTATTTAAAAAAAAGAAACTCTTCATTAATAAGATTTGAATTTCATCCAACTAATGACAGCGTAAACAGCCTAATAAACAAAACACTTTTTGATTGGGTTATTGAAAATTTAGTCAAAAACAGTATTGATTCTATGATGGGGAAAGGAACTGTTAAATTTATTGTACTAAAATCAAAAAATAACGTTGAGATTTCCATTAAAGACAATGGAACAGGAATAAATGAAAATTACAAAAAAAAAATATTTAGTTCTGGTTTCTCCACTAAAAATAAAGGTTGGGGTTTAGGATTGTCATTAGCTAAAAGAATAATTACAGAACAACATAATGGAAAAATTTATTTAAAAAAATCTGAAATCAATAATGGAACTGAAATAGTAATTAGTATTCCTCTAATTTAAAAACCAGCCTTTATTTTATTTGCAATTTTTTTAAATTCCTTTTCCGAAAATTTTTTTTTATTTATAAAAGTAACATCTTTCATCTCATTAATTGGAATCAAATGAACATGTGCATGTGGCACCTCTAAACCGATGACTGACAATGCTACCCTTTTGCATGGTACAGCTTTTTTTAAAGCTATAGCTACTTTTTTAGAAAACACCATAAGCTCGTTATATAAATCTTTTTCTAAATCAAATAAACTATCTATTTCTTGTTTAGGAATGCACAAAGTATGTCCTTCAGTATTTGGATTAATATCCAAAAAAGCTAAACAGTTCTCAGTTTCAGCTATTTTATAACATGGTATTTCATTATTAATAATTTTAGTGAAAATTGATGCCAAAATTTATCTATCTATTGAAATTATTTCAAAACTTAATTTGCCATTTGGAACAGTTACTTCTGCTATTTCTCCTACTTTTTTACCTAAAAGACCTTTTCCTATTGGAGAATTGACAGAAATTTTTCCAGATTTCAAATCAGCTTCACTTTCTGCAACTAAAGTATAATTCATTTGCATTTGATTATTTAGGTTTTTAATAACAACTTTTGAAAGAACTAAAACTTTAGAAATGTCAAGCTTTGATTCATCAATTAGTCTTGCATTAGACATGATTGCTTCCATTTTAGAAAT
>Ga0209482_1001257_pt1 | contig 17998 bp, 20 predicted proteins | sample CoawatmetaG10DNA_FD_187512 | JGI IMG/M metagenome (GOLD analysis project Ga0209482, IMG submission 187512) | Marine microbial communities from the West Antarctic Peninsula - Coastal water metaG104-DNA (SPAdes) (version 2) | ecosystem: Environmental > Aquatic > Marine > Coastal ...
CTTCAATTGCTCAGCTATCATGTTGCTTTAATTAAGGGCACTGATGTAGACAAACCAAGAAACCTTGCAAAATCTGTAACTGTTGAGTAGTTTTGCATGGAACATACTTTTAGAGGGTAGAAGTTAGTAGGTAGAATACCTTTTATGTTTGAAGGATGGTTTGGGGAAAGGAAAACACAATTTAACTTATGGTTTAGTTTAAACAAAGAACTTTACCGTAGGTTTCATGATGTCATCATCCCATCCTCTAACGGAACAACACAAGTAGATCACATCCTTGTATCACCATTTGGATTATTCATAGTTGAAACAAAGAATCTAAAGGGATGGATCTTTGGATCTGAATCTCAATCTAAATGGACACAAGTCGTTTATGAAAATAAGTATTCATTTCAAAACCCACTTAAACAAACATATAGACAAAAGAAAGTCTTATCTAAATACCTTAATTTAAAAGAGTCACATATCGAAACTGTGGTTTGTTTTGTTGGTGATTCTCAATTCAAAACTCAACTACCTTCAAATGTCTTATCTTCTGGTCTTGGTCGTTATATAAAACAATTCAAAGACACAGTTTTATCTAATGATGAAATTGAAAGGATATGTAGTTTACTTATTGATACTGAAGGTAAGATTTCTAAAAGGGAACATATCCAATCTTTACATGATCGACATACATCCGATACAGTATGTCCAAGATGTGAATCTGACTTGGTTGAAAGAACAGTTAAAGAAACAGGTACCAAGTTTGTAGGATGTAGTGGTTATCCTAAATGTCGATTTACTTTGAATTAAGTATGAGTAGTTTATTTATATTCTTTTCCATTAACTACTGATCCAGGTTCTAATTGAATTTCACCTTCTCCATATAACAATTTTACGACTCCACTTATCCTTGTAATTCCATCTTTTGCAAAAATGCTATCTACAATGCCAGTTACAATTAATACTCCACCATTATTAGTAATACTATTCGCAATTCCACTAATAGTTAATCTACCATCTTTTTCAATTATTATATTACCTTTGCTGATTCCACTTTTGTAGACACTACCTCCAGGCAGTATGTGGATATCTTTTGTTATTCCTGAAATTGTTTTATAACTGGAGACTATGAAAGACTCAGGAGGATTACTATTATTAATATTAATTGTTACGTGACTGCAATTACCATATTTTTTTCCATTAACGACATTACATGCTGAATATGAAATATATGGGTAAATCAAAAAAATAAGAATGAGAATAGAGGTCTTTTTCATTAAGGTTAATTCTACTACTGGTATCAATCAAAAATATAGTAATTGACTTCGAACTTTGATACCTTACTTGGGAAATGTTGATTTCTGATCTGTTCATTCATTAGGTCTCTTTCGTGTTTTCTCTTTAAGACTGAGATAATGGATGAAGAGAACCACTTCTTCCCTGTATGGGTTAATATGGAACTCTTATTCAACCATTGTGATATCTTCTTATATCCCCACCCTTCTCTATCATGAAGATGATGGATAAGAAGATAAATGATCTGTTGTAGTTTAGTGTATTCTTTTTGGTAAATGAGTTGGTTGGATTGGAATTCCATTGTGAATTCAAGACATGGGATAATTTTTTCTTGCAGGGTACAATACAAATTCATTCGGTCACTGTGGAATAGAATCGTTTGTTCCCCTTTAGAGGTCAATTTTTGACCTTTTGAGCAATTTTGTTTATGGTAGTATGTAAACTTTTTTTTATAGAGGTAATTGTGAGTTATAAAACAGAGCAAGAAGATTTTTGGGCAAAAGACTTTGGTAATGAATATATAAATAGAAACCAAAACATCACTAACAACATTCCTTTTTTTAATGACGTTATGCGAAGAACATCTAATGTTAAGTCTGTTATTGAATTTGGTTGCAATATTGGACTGAAATTGAAAGCATTAAATATTTTATTGCCTGAATGCAAACTAACAGGGATTGAGATAAATGAAAGTGCCTGTAAAATTTTAAATGAGTGGGGGAGATGTAATGTAATAAATCAATCAATTTTTGATTACAATGAAAACCAAAAATATGATTTATCTATGACTAATGGTGTGCTAATTCATATTAATCCCACCATGCTGAATAATGTATATGAAAAACTTTACAATAGTTCGAATAGATACATTCTAATTAATGAATATTATAATCCAACACCAGTAAGTATTGATTATAGAGGACATAGTAATAAATTATTTAAGAGAGATTTTGCCGGAGAAATGCTTGATAAGTATAGTGATTTAACATTGGTTGATTATGGATTCAATTACCATAGAGATAATAATTTTAACTTTGGTGATGGAAATTGGTTTTTGTTGGAGAAAAATTGAAGATAAGAAAACATTTCTTAAAACAATTGTTGATAATATTATTGTTAAAGGTTTAGATACCCACGAACACGAATTAGAGGTAAAGTTTAAGTTACCTTATTAAAGTAGCCTAAGACCGCATATCTACTACAACTCTTCCCATAATATCTCCAGAAAGAATTTTATCAATTTTAGAGTCTAAATTTTCCAGAGTACAATCATCTACTAAATATTCTAAATTTTTTGGCTTCCATTCATTAGCCAACTTTGACCAAACTGCTATACGATCGTTCATTGACGTTTCCGAAGATGCAACACCTTGAAGAATTACTCCACGCATAATAAAAGGAAATACTGTTGCTTCTAACTTAGAAGAAGCAACTAGTCCTATTGAGAGAACAACTCCATGCTTTTTGGTAGAATTAAGCGCTGTAACTAGGGTATTACCTCCAACTGAATCTATAGCTCCAGCCCAAACTTCTTTTAGTAGAGATCTTCCTGAATCATCGTCAACTGATTTACGATCCAATACTTCAGATGCACCAAGTTTTCTTAAAAAATCTTTAGCACTTCTCTTCCCAGTTGAGGCGCTTACAGCATATCCCAATGAAGATAAAAGAGCTACTGATACACTTCCAACCCCTCCAGAGGATCCAGTAATAAGGATAGGACCATGGTCAGGAAAAATGTTTTGCCTCTGTAAGAGTTCTAACGCGTATCCAGCAGTGTAGCCAGCCGTTCCAAATATCATACTCTCTCGCAAACTTAACCCATCTGGCAATGGCATAACCCAGTCAGATGGAACGCTTATATACTGACCAAAACCTCCTGGAGTGTTCATCCCAAGGTCAAAACTTATTACTACAACATGGTCACCAACTTTAAATTTATTATCACTTGAAGATTCAATAACACCGGCAGCATCTACTCCAGGAGTATGTGGATAATGCCTTGTTACCGTCCTTACTCCTGAGCATGAAAGACCGTCTTTATAATTAAGCGAAGAGAAGTGAACACGTATTAATACCTCATCTTTTGGCAGTTCACTAATATTACGCTCTTCAATTGACCGGTTAAAAATGCCACCATCCTTACGGACGATAAGTGCTTTATAAACTTTACTCATATTAGTTAAATCCTCGGGACAGGCATATCATGGGGCGATATCAAAGTGAATTCACCTTCACATACCTTTATATTATTAACTTTAGTTTTAACAAAACCTTTTGCTATTCCTCGTTTATAGGACAACAAATCAGCATAAATATCTAACTGGCTATCAGGTGAAACTTTAGATAGTAACTTTGTACTAACATCTGTAACAAAAGACAACTTTCCTTTGTGTCCTTCCATTGTATAAATAGCAAGCACAAGCGTTTGCAACATTGCTTCAATTTGTAATACTCCTGGCATAAGCTTTTCTTTTTCTAGATGGCAATTAAAAAACCAATCTTCATGTTTAAGTTTCTTTATTGCATAACAACTCTTTCCTGGAACAATTTTTTCGACACGATCAATCATGAGAAATGGTGGTGTAATTTCTAGGTAGTTAATAATTTCATCAGTATTAAAACTATCTTGATTCATTATATTAAATTTTTTTAAGGAAATTTTCTATATCAATAGCAATCTTTTCACCTACTAATCTATATTTTTCAAGAAGAAACCTATACTCCGCAGTTTTACCAAATTTATCAGGAAGCCCAAGTATTAGCTGAGCTGGGCTCTTAGAGAATTGCGTTTTATATTCAGCTATAGTGCTGCCAAGACCTCCGACAACTGAATGCTCTTCAACTGAAATAATAGCCTTTGAAGAAGCTATAGCTTGATCTATCGCATCATAATCACATGGCTTTAAAGTATGCATATTTACAACTTTAGATGAAATACCTAAACTATCTAAAATTTTAGCAGCCTCAAGTGATTCATAAACCATTGAACCAATTGCAAAAATAGTAATATCTGTCCCCTGCCTGAGAGTAATTGATTTTCCTATTTGAAAATCATATTCTTCAGTATAAACTGGTGGATTTCCTACAGCTCCTGTTAACCTTATGAACATTGGCCCACTAAACTCTGCGGCAGCATGGACCACCTTAACAATTTCTGCACAATCTGCAGGACAAACAACAGTTAAGTTTGGGATTGATCTCATTACTGCTAAATCTTCAAGGCCATAATGAGAATTACCAAGGAATGCCATAGAGATTCCACTTCCTATTGCAACTGCTTTGACGTTTAACTCCATATAACCAAGATTCATACGAATCTGCTCTCCAGATCGTAATGATATAAACGGTGCAAAAGATGTTGCAAAAACATTATGGCCTTCTTTAGCTAATCCAGCTGCAACTCCTATCATATTTTGTTCTGCAATACCGACATTTATAAATCTATCAGGAAAGGTATTTTTGAATCGAGCAAGTCCAGAAGAGTCTCCAAGGTCCCCAGACAACATCATTAAATTAGGGTTTTTTTCACCTGCAGAAAGAGCAGCCTGGCCAAATACAGCCCTTGAGCCTAACCTTGACCATAACCTTGCATTACTAGGATTAATAATAATTTGTCATCTCTCCAGTTCAGCAAGTGCGAGTTCATACTTACTTTTAGTTAATACATTATGATGCCACTCATTATTATTTTCCATGAAAGAAACTCCTTTCCCTTTAATTGTATTAGCAACAATCATCTTTGGTTTTCCATCAATATGTTTCGCTTCCAGAGCATCCACAAGCTGAACAATATCATGTCCATCAACATCATGAACATCCCATCCAAAAGCTTCAAATTTATCAGCGAGATTACCAAAGTTAATAATATCGCTACTAGGAGTCATATCACTTTGTAGCTTATTATAGTCAACAATTGCTATTAAATTATCTAGCTTCAATTGAGGAGCCAACATTACAGCCTCCCAAACTGAGCCTTCGTTACACTCACCATCACCAAGAAAAACAAAAGCTCTATAACTTAAGTTTTTATTTTTTTTAGCAGAATATGCAATGCCAATTCCCATTGCTAATCCTTGGCCAAGGCTTCCATTCGATGACTCAATCCCAAGGTCTAAATTCATTATAGGGTGAGCAATAAGATCACTTTCATTAGTCAAATAGGTTGCATACTTTTCTTCACTTATAAATCCAGCAGCAAGCAAAGCAGAGAAATAACCAAGAACTCCATGGCCTTTGCTCAATATAAATCTATCTCGGTGCTCCCAATGGGGATCATCTTTATCAAAATTTAAAATATGGGAATAAAGCGTCGCCATAACCTCTACCATCGAAAGACCACCACCAAGATGGGCAGCATGAGAGCTTTGAAAGCTTATATCTAAAATTTTACGACGCATAAAATGAGCCATATTTTCTATCTTCTTTAAATGATCCATAAAACCTTACTATTAATTAAGAAATACCACCATCTACGCGTATCACTTGGCCTGTTATAAATGAAGAAAGATCTGAAGCTAAAAATAGCGCAGCATTTGCAATATCTATTGGTTCTGCAGCCCTTTTTAATGCAGAAGAATTAATTAGTTTATCTATGGCATCTTCAGACATTTGATCAAACATATCAGTCTTTGTAACTCCTGGAGCAAGAGCATTTACACGAATATTTGAAGAACCTAACTCAGAAGCCATACTTTGGGTTGCCCTGGCAAAAGCTGACTTACTAGACCCATAAGCAAGTGTTCCTGGATCAGAAATAAAGGCAGCTGTAGAGGACAGGTTGATAATAGAGCCAGATTTATTCTTAACCATAATTTTAGCTATCCCTTGAGATATTGCAATCTGGCTAAAAAAGTTAATTTCAAATATTTTTCTGAGTTCCGCTCCAGTTGTCATTTGAAATAAAGCGCCACTTGCAATTCCTGCATTATTTACCAAAATATCAATTTTTTTAGAAATACCCATAACCTCTTTAATTGACTTTTTAACTGATTTTTCATCAGATAGATCAACAATCACAGGATTTACTGAGATATTAAATTTATCTTCAAGACTATTCATCCAAGAAACAGTATCGGGGCTTATGCTTCTTATACAAGCTATAATATTAGCTCCATTTTCAGCAAATGTTTCTGCTATACACTTTCCAATGCCTCTATTGGCACCTGAAATCACTGCAACTTTATTATGTAACAACTTAGTCATTAAGCACACTAATATTCATCATCAACCTTTTTATAAATTGTTCCTCTTTCATACACTGGAATGAGCATTGTCCAATCATCATCTTCAATTTTATTACCATTTGGAAAAGGAGGCGACGAACCAACATTTATTAAAGATAATACTCTTTTATCAGAATAATAGAATCTAAAAATATTTTTCAAAAAAGCAGAAAACACTCTTACTTTCCTCAATTTACATAAATTAAGAGCTTTTATTTTTTGATTTTCATCTAGATCAATAAAATTTTTTGAAAACTCATCATTAGAAATTTTAGTTAATTCGAATAAAAAGTCAATTTCAATCTTTTCAATTCTATTTTTTATTTTATAGCTATTAAAGTCTAATTCAGATGCAGATGGCATTTTTAATTTCTTATCAACTGGGATAATTGCATTTAAAACTGCTTTAATCATAATGGATTTGAAATATTAAAAATATTTTCACGAATATAATCACAAGCAAATAAAGTAATAGCTTGTGCTGTTGCAACTGGATTAACAGCGCCTGAAGTAACAAAAACACTACTATCTACTATAAAAATATTTTTTACTTGGTGTGCCTGACCAAATTTATTAACTACTGAAGTTTTAGGATCTGAGCCCATTCGTGCAGTTCCCATAAGATGCCATCCACTATTTTTAACGGGTGCAAAGGATGAAGTAACTTTAGCTCCTGATGAAGAAAAAATTTCTTTGCTCATCTTAACGCCATGTTTAAGAATATTTTTTGTATTGTCACTAATTTTATAATGAATTTTTACTCCCGGCATTCCAAAAGAATCTTTATTTTCATAATCAAGTTCAACTCTATTATGCAATTCAGGTAGATCCTCAGCAATTATGGCAATTCCAGCAGTATGATTAAATAGTTTTTTAAAATCTTGGTGATGATTTTTACCAATTGATAACTGGCGCATAAAGTATCCAGTTGTAGCTATCTCTATAGGTGGCGCACCACGTAAAATTTGCATTGTATAACCTCTAGAAAAATCATTCTCATTTCTTGTTTCATAAAATTCTTGGCTTAGAATACAGCAACCATGAGGACCAATGCTTGAATTAAGATCTTCCTCAAAAGTCCCTTCAACATAGCCCAATGGATGCAGCATTAAATTTTTGCCAACTAGCCCATTTTCATTCAATAGACCATCTGGAAAAGTATCTGACTTTGAATTTAATAGCAAACGAGGCGTACCAATACCACTGCAAGCTATAATTACAATCTTTGCTTTAAATTCACATTCATTACCATTTTTATCAAAATACAAAACGCCATCAGCAAGGCCTTTTTTATCTAAAGTGACTTCATAAACTCTCGATTCAGTATAAACCTCAACCCCATTAAATCTTGCTAACGGCCAATATGTTACATCTACACTTCCTTTTGCTCCCTGAGAGCAGCCAACATTACATGGGCCCAAGTTAATACAATTTGCACGATTATTTCTTTTATCAGTATTAATAGCAGCATATGAAGGCCACCAATGCCAATTCATTGCATTAAAAGTTTGTGCTAATTTTCTACCCATATTGCCCAAGGGTATTGGGGGAAGAAGAGAATTATAATCTGGATAAGCAGTATCTCCAACTAAACCAGCAACTCCCATTTTTTTTTCATTTTCATCAAAGTAAGGGCTTAACTCGGAATAACTCAATGGCCAATCGTCAGCAATATTATCTAAAGTTTTTACCCGGAAATCAGAGGGGTGAAACCTTGGAAAATGAGCTGAATAAAGAATAGTACTTCCACCAAAACCATTAAAGTTTGCTATGGATATGGGTGAGTTTGAATCATCAATTGGATAATCTGCTAAATTTTTTCTGATATTAGGATCAAAACTAGATTTTTCTGACCTTGACAATTCCCAATCCTCAGATTTTGTTGGATAATCAGATGCATTAGAAAGTGATCCTTGCTCAAAACATACTATTCGAAGAGATTTATCTCTACTAAGCGACCAAGCAGCGGCAGCACCACTAGCACCTGAGCCAATTATGATGATATCTGCAACATCATTCATTTATTCTCAGGCTTCTTAGGTAGGTACTCTTCTAAAATTTCTGGAATAGTAATCAGCATATCCGCTTCACAAGCTAGCTCACCATTAGTATATGCAAAGCCTTTTCCCTTGCAAATACCTCTTTTCCATGAAATTACTTCAGTTTTTATTTCAAATTTTTCGCCTGGCAATACCTCTTTTTTGAAACGTACCGTATGAGATAAGGCATGCGTTACTTTTCCTTTTAGTCCAGGTAAAGTCGTTATTGCAACTGTAAGCATTTGTGCTAACGCTTCAAGTTGAAGGGCTCCTGGCATATTCGGACCCCCAGGAAAGTGGACTGGGAAAAACCATTCATTCAATGTCATATTTTTGTAACCATTTGCATACTTGCCTGGTAGAACCTCATCAACATAGTCAATCATTAGAAATGGGTACCTATTTGGCTGATATTCCTGAAGCTCAACACTATTAAGACTAAATTTTTTATCCATACTTAAACTCCAAATAAATTAATAAACATCCACGGTTCTTGAGAGGTGATTAATTATATCGTAACCATCCCATATAACACTCATATCCAATGACTTTCCAATAGGAACAACTCTATCAATGCCTCGCAACTTACTGGAAATTATAAAACTCTTCAACTCTTCAACTTCAAATCCAAAATATGTCATTGTTTGATATCGATCATTAATAATCGTAGATAATTCAGTAAGGCTTTCAATTGAAATTTCATGAATTGTTCCAGAGTACCCTCTTTGATTATGCTGTTCTTCGTGAAAATGAGAAAGCTCAATATTAAAAAGTAAATTATCTTTGTGCTTTATGTTAAGAACATTATCATTGTTAATTGCACTTTTACAAGCATCAACATATTTATTCATATATTGAATTGGCTCTAATGAATGTTTTGAGTTCACATATTCTAAAAACAATGGCCAAAGTATGTCTTTTGCTTTTTTTATATTAGCAGCATTACCTACCCAATTAAATAATTGTGGAGAGGAACAGGCATTTTGATCCATAATATAAATATCATTAAACAGGCTGGCGCAGAGTTTGTTTAAATCGTCATCATTAGATTCAACAATTTTTATTGCTTTAATAGCACAAAGTGAAAAACGATCAGGGAAAACAACTTCACGCGCCCTTGGCTTACATGGATAAGTCCTCATTTTTGCAACTGTTTCATCACCACCCCAAATTACCCTTCCATCTGAAATTGACATCCAAAAATTGTTTACCTCATCATCATGGTTAAACTTAATAATTACAATTATTTTTTTAATCTCATTATATTTTGGGTCTGCTAAAAGTCTATTTAAGACATTTATTATAAATTGAGCCGACTCTGATTCTTTAGAAGAAAGGCGCACTACAGATGAATTACCAGAGAGAATTCCAAATGCTAAAGAAAATGCAAAATTCACAGGCACATTTGAAGGGCTATTGTGATAGATCAATCCTAATCCAACTCGTAAATTTTTTGAATCAAGCTCATTAATGATTTTATTTAAATTTGAAGCTCTGCACCAAAACGCAAAAGTAGCAACATCTGGATATTTGCGAATATCCTGTTCACTTAATAATGCTTTAGAAAAATCTGAAAGAAATTTAATACGAGATTGCTCATAAATAATAACTGGAATATCCGCCAAACTATCTGACTGGCCAGTTAAGAAGGTGAGTTTTTTCTTAATATTATGAGGAATATGTATCACTACAACCCCTAATTTCAGCACTCTGAATTCTTCCATGAACTTTAAAATACTTTCCCATTCTTTTGCATTTACAATCATCCTCACCATGTATTATGCCTAGATCCTCTGTGAGTATAGAATGCCCAGGATAGCTTTTTGGAATGACAGAGAGAAGCTGAATAAGTCCTTCTACTCCATTTTCTTCAGGGGAGTGTGTTTTATGATTTCTAATAATTAGGTCTGAAAATGATGGAGAATGAAAAAATCCATACTCACACTCAATAAATATTGAACCAGTTTGTTCTACCATTCCATAGTAATTATGTATTCTAGAAATCTCAGAAACTTTAAAAATTCTTTTTTTAAACTCAATGTTATCAACAGACTTATTTTCTAGTTGCTTCCATCCACCTCCATGTAATAAAACTGCTTTTGAAAGGTTTAATTTCTTTCCAAGCTTTTCTAATTCATTAACAAAGTGCTGCCAAATAATAAAAGTAAAGCCAAAAATAAGAATATTTTCAGTTTTGTGTTTATCTATAAAATCCTTAACTCTTTTGAAGTTAAACGTCATATCATCATTCAATGCAAACTCTACTTGGCGTCCAAACATAGAAAAACCAAGAACTCCAGCGGTACGTGCCGAAAATTTAGAACGATTAGAAATTATCGATTTTGTATCTATAATAAGCATTGGCAATCTTTTTTTACCGACAAAGTCGCCCATAATCTTTGAAAGAACTTTTACTTGAAGTTGGGACGTTTCCTTATCAAGAAAAATTTTTGAGACATTCTGGCCACTTGTCCCTGAAGATGTCATAGTCTTTATAACATCACTCTTTTGCACACTCATCAATTCATTATGCTTAAATAATCTAGCAGGAATAAATGGGACATCTGACAAAGACAGGTATTCGTTTTTAATTCTTTCTAACTTATGCATTAAAGTGCTATATTCATCACAATTTTTGAGATGTAACTTGGTAAGTTCATTCATTTGATTGAGCATAAAATCACTTTTATCCAAACTATTAAGTTTAAAAACTGGAATTTTTTGCAAATCTATCATTTATTTTTTTGCATGCCTTTGTAATCAATTTTTCCATTAGAAAGTCTAGGAAAATCTGAAATAATTTTAATTTTAATTGCGCTATGGTTTATATTAATTTCTTCGGAAACTTCTGATCGTAATTTTTCTAAAGATAATTTTTTATTTTGAAGTACATAAATTAAAAGATTATTATTATCTTCAAGAAATGCACTTTCAAAACCTTTATCAAGAATAATCTTTTCTAAGGAATAAAGAGACACTCTGTTACCATAGATTTTTACAAAACGATTAGTACTACCTTCAATAAAAAAATATCCATCATTATCAAATCGAGCCAAATCTCCAGTTCTTAAAATCCCTTTATTTAAATCTCCCAAATTTAGATCAGCTATAGATATTGCATAGCCCATTGAAACATTCTCACCACTATAAACAAGTTCACCAATTGAGTCAATCTGTTCAATCACTTTACCTTGCTTATCTTGAATCCAAATCTTTCCACCTGGTATTGCCTTGCCTATGCTTCCTGGTTTTTGTTCAATATCACTTGGAGAAAGATATGAAATTCTTGCAGTTGCCTCAGTTTGCCCATACATTGTATAAAAACAAATATTTTTTTTCTTTAAAATATCATTAATTTTATTTATCTTTTCATTACTTAACTTTCCACCCGCTTGGGTCATTTTTGTTATTGATGGAATTTTTAATCTATTAATGCCAAGCCTTAAAATCATTTCATAGTTGTAAGGAACTCCTGCAAGACTTGTTACCGAATACTTGTTAAGTAAATGCCAGAATTCTTTCTCAACCATAGACTTGTTTGTTAACACTATAGACCCCCCAGACATAAGGTGACTATTAATTACTGATAGGCCATATGAGTAGTTGAAGGGTAAGGAAGATATCGCTCTATCATTAGATTTTATGTCTAAATATTTTGATATTGATATCGCATTTGAAGTAAGGTTTTGCTTAGTCAATCTCACCAGTTTTGGCGAGCCTGTAGAGCCCGAAGTACTTAATAATAATGCAAGATCTGGGTGAAGATCAATTTTCTCAAATATGTCTCTCAGAAAAAAGTTATACTCTTTAAATTTAGAAGCAAGAGAATAATCATTATGAGCATTAAGATCTATATGTTGAAAAATGTATCTAGGCTTATAAATATTGATTAAATTGTCAATTTGACCTTGACTAGTCTTACTACCTAATAATAATGGAACAATGCCAGAGTTTATAGAAGACAAATATGCAACTATAGTTGCTATATCATTATCTCCAATAATAAATATTAAGTGTTTTGAAGAAAACAATCTGGAAAAATTTGCAACTTTTTGATGTAAATCTGAATAAGTTATTTCTAGTTCATCACCTTCTATAAGTGCGATTTCGTCCAAATTTTCAACATTGCATAAAAACATTAATCAATAACAATATCATAGTTCTTTAGTTTTTCTATGCCAACTGTATATGAAGAAAAATCAACAATGTCATCAATATCCATCATAATATCAAATGCATCTTCAAGTGAAGCAATCATCCCCATATGGCCAACTGAATCCCATGCTGGAATGCATTGATATACAAACTCTTCATTTAAAACATCTTCCGTTACAGAAAAACATTCCACGAATGATTGATTATATTTTTCTCTATTAGTCATATTATTACTCCTTTAAGTGATATATTTATTTTGTGTACCTGATTTAATCAAAAACTCTAAAAAACCTTAACGAGAAACTGAAGAGCTTCAATTTTAGAAAAATAGTCCATAGTTTTAAGATTTAATTCTTAGTTAAGCTGGAATTTTCAATCCAACGAAAGTAATACAAAAAATCATTCGCACTTGCATTTGGAAATGATTTTTGGATCACCTTTTCTATGCCACTTCCTTTGTCAGCTTTCCTAAAATTTAAACGCTGATGTACCTTTTCCATAAAGTGATTGTCATTTCGCATAACTATTATCCAACAAGCGCCTGGAAAAAGTTTATCGATAATTATACTATGTTCAGTTACTGCATGCATCGCGTCTAAAGCGCTAAAACAATCGTTAGCAACAAACCAACCACTAACAATTACATTTTCATTATTTACTTTCTTCAACTGATGCCATATGTATAGAAGATCCTTGCCATTTTTTCGCAGAACATAGGAGGTTCTTCTATTGTCTTTAAACCACCAAATATAATGATCAAGTTGTGAAATTGGACTTGTATCTATCATCTTATCTAGATTAACTTTCAAGTTACGAGCAGCTAAATATCTGTTGATTGAAAAATCATCAATTTCACTTAACTCATAGCCAGCTTCAAAAATAGAATCTTCTTGAATAGGAATCTGTTCTATTTTCAATTTTTTTTTATTTATGACTGACTGAATTGCCTTACTTACTCGAAACACCCCTTTTCCATCAATTTTGTATGCAGCATGATTTTCATAGTATTTATTAAACCTATTATATTGAGATAATATTTGATTAACTAGAATAGAAAAATTTTTTAAATTAACCTCTTCTATTTTATTTAAATGGAAAAAATGGCCAAGATCTTCAAAATTTTTATTGTCATTTTTCTGATTTTCACTAATTGAAAATGTTAGACATGGAATATTCATTGCAAGTGATTCAAATAGAGTTCCTCCAGAAGCTCCAATATACAAATCAGCTGAACTTATTTCATTATGCAAACCATCTTGATTGATAATTAGTCTCACATTATCATGTTGTTTAGAGAATACTTTCAAACTCTCCTTATTTAAAGCATAGGGACCAACAATAGTTGAAATCTTATATGGAAAATTATCGGCTAGTTGATCAATTAAATGAGAAATTAAAGAAATTAAAAATTTAAGATCACCGCCACCTCCAAGACTTAGTAGTATATTTAATTTTTTATTTTTTTTAAATAATTTTAGGTTTGTTTTTTTTACCAAACCAAAAACTTCATCAATAAGAAGATATTTTGGCCCTAAGAGGCGAGGAGTATTTTTAAGAATTTTATTCTCATATCGTTTAAACGTTTTCTTTCCTTCCCAAGTTGAGTCAATTAATAAATGGCATTCATGATTATTTTTATCCTGGTCATCCAAAACAATAACTTTACAGCCTAATTTTGTAATTGACCGCTCCCATAAATTTGAAAATCGATAATCGTCGACTATTACTGCCATTACATTTTTATTAGTAAAAGAACCTATGAGACGAAGAGCATCATTTTTTTCATTTTGAAATGATTCATTAGAAGAGTACAAGCCAGTAAAACTAAACCCCTCAAGATATTCTTTTAGATGTTCATTAACATAATCAAGCACAAAAAAAACATTAAATCCTTTGTCGGTTAAACTTGTACCTAAGCGACGACATCTTGCAAGATGTCCTATTCCTGTGGAAGACGATGCATTAGTTCTTATAATTATCATACAAACTAAATTACAACTTTAAGATTATAAATATTTGGAAAGATGGCGTAAACAAAAGAATTATTATTAAATTAAATTATATAGTTATTTTAATTTAACCATATCCCATTGGAGTAATGTTCCTTTTAAAATATCTCTTGTAGCTGAATATTTATCAATAATTTGATCAAAGTACTTAGGCTCTATTCCTCCACCAGGCCTCAGACTTTTGACATTTTTAATTGACATTAACTCACCTTTCATAATATTATTAGTGGCAATTAAACAGCGCTTTGGATTACTCTCAGTAAGAGGATAATTTACTTTACCTATAGCTTTCTCAACAGTCCTAACACTATCAACTAATAACTTAAACTCCTCTGGGGTAGATGAAAAAAAACTATCAGCTGTTTTATCACTCCTATCCATTACAAAATGCTTTTCAATAATTTGAGCACCAAAAGCAACTGAAGCAACTGGAACAGCAATGCCCATAGTATGGTCTGACAGTCCAACAATACAGTTAAAAGTTTCTTTCATATGAGGAATAGTTTTTAAATGGATATCTTCTGGTGGTGCTGGGTATTCACTTGTACATTTTAATAATGCAAAATCTTTAACCTCTTCTTGCTTAAGGCATTCTAGAACCTCATGAATTTGAGATATTGTCGCACTTCCAGTAGATATAATAATTGGCTTTTTCGTTTTAGCAACTCTTCGAATCAGAGGAATATCAATAACTTCTGGAGATGCAATCTTATAGGCTGGAGTGTCTAATTCCTCTAAAAAGTCAATCGCAGTTGGATCAAACGGTGAAGAGAATATTGAAATTCCTATCTTTCTAGCCAATTCAAATAATTGACCATGCCACTCCCAAGGTGTGTAAGCATTTTTATACAAATCATGCATATATTGACCACTCCACGGCCCTTTATTAATATAAAAATCCTTACTCTTATGATTTAAAGTCAGGGTATCTGCTGTATATGTTTGTAGTTTAATTGCATCAGCTCCCGCCTCTTGAGCTGCATAAACCAAATCAAATGCTTTATTAATATCATGTCCATGATTAGCTGACATTTCAGCAATAATAAAAGTTGGATGGTTATCTCCAATTATTGATTTATCGATTTTCATTTGCATTATATTTTACCGTTCATTTTTTGAATTACTTGATGCATTATTTCTGCTCTTATCCAATCTTCAGGTGAATCAATATCTTGAACAAGGTATCTAGGAAGAATGAAAGGGATTACTGTCTCAGACAATATTGAAATTTCTTTATCAAATGCTTGCTTTGTGCCCCAGTAAAACTGTCCAGCATCATGGTATGACTCATCTAAATCTTGTGATCTTTTATGAAAGTGTTCTGATTGAAATAATTCAACCTTACCATTTTTTCTTATTTTGATAGCTCTTTGAATTGGAAATGGAAAGCTAGTAACACTAAAACAGAAATCTGCATTCATTTCTTTAAACTTTTTATAGGCAGTAGAAATTGAATTAGGTTCTATAAATGGTGCTGTTGCATACAAACAACAAATATGATTAACTAAGTTTCCTTGACTTTCCATCCAATTAACCGCATGACTGACTACTGGATTTGTTGCAGCAAGATCATTTGAAATTTCGGCAGGTCTTATAAATGGAACTTCAGCGCCAAAACCTTTAGCTACTTTAGAAATTTCACTATCATCAGTTGAAACAATTACCTTATCAAAACAATTGCTTTCAATTGCTGCCTCTATAGAGTAAGCAATAATAGGTTTTCCATTAAAGGTTTTAATATTTTTTCTTGGGATTCTTTTGCTTCCTCCCCTAGCTGGAATTACACAAATATTCATTTTAAAATTTTACCTAGTTCAGAAATTACTTTATCCTGTTGTTTAAAAGTCAGTGAAAGAAATAAGGGAAGTGATAGAGCGCTTTCATAATATAGCTCGGAGTTAGGAAAATCACCATAATTAAATCCAAAGTCTTTTCTTATAGTGAACCGCTATATCTTTTATAATTTGAGAATTTCCAGAAACCATTTTTTCGCCAGATGATATTATATTATCTTCTATAAATTTTTCCCTTAGACTTTTTTCCTCATAACTTCTATCATTAAAAATATTGTTAAATTTATTAACACTATAATTATCAAGGTCAAAACTATTAAAATTGAACGATTTTTTCCATACTTCACAATTTTCATTAACAAATTGATTAAATGAACTGGATAGAATTTGAACAATATTTTTATTATAAATAATTGCTGTAATAATAGCACTTGACTCATGAAATATAATAATTTTAGATTTTCTTATATAATTATCTGTCTGGTTCTTAATAACAGTCCTATCACCAAAATCCATCTCTGAATTTTCCATCTTATATTTTGGATGGGCACAAATCACAACTTTCAAATTAAAAAAAACTTCTAGCTGGGTGAATAATGCATCCAAAGAATCATAATAGTTCTTTCTATCAAGAACTTTAAATCCATATTTAACTTGGTCCTTATGATAAGGCATCATGGAATCAACAAAAGTAATATGTTTTTCTTCGCATACCCTCTTATAATCTTCTAAAAAATAGTCATATGATTTACTATTCACTAAAATAACCCTTTTATAATGTTTTTTCCTCTTGAACTGCAAATAATCTAATTTATTAGAAACATAGACTGTATCTATCTTCTGTAAGAGTCCAATACGAGTAAGTGCAACATACATCAAAGAAGGCAGGGTTCTTGATATCAGAGCTTTAATTATAGATTTAATTGATCTATTATCTCCTTTTTTGAATTTATTGTTAATTTTGACTATCGTACTCGAATTGTTAATATAAATTAATGGAATGCCAGAAACTCTTAATAAAAAAAAGACGCCCCAATCTTTAATCTCATGAGATAGCAAGCTTAATGCAACCACTTTACTATTTAATAAAGTAAATAAATATCTTAAAGAATAAACATTAACTATCTGCACCGAAGCTCCATTAGGCATAGAGATTTTTGTTGCCTTATTACTAAGATTAGTTTTCTCTCCAATCTTAATATTAATAATTAATGCAGATGAAAAATTTTGAAAAATTTTACTAAATAAAACTTCATTAATTCGCATATTATCATCGACATTTCCAGAACACAATATATACAACATATTTATAATTCTTTAAACAAGATAAGTTCTAAAATTAGGTTAGTCAGCATGAATAATGTCAGTGTACATCCTTGATATTGTTTGCTATATTAGTGACTGTATCAGCATAGTTCTCAAGATTATTTATAGAGACTAAGGCGGGATTCTTAACTAACTCTGCAGTGGTTATTCCAGAATCTTTAGCTAATATA
>Ga0209482_1001259_pt1 | contig 17976 bp, 19 predicted proteins | sample CoawatmetaG10DNA_FD_187512 | JGI IMG/M metagenome (GOLD analysis project Ga0209482, IMG submission 187512) | Marine microbial communities from the West Antarctic Peninsula - Coastal water metaG104-DNA (SPAdes) (version 2) | ecosystem: Environmental > Aquatic > Marine > Coastal ...
TTACAAAACCCTAAAGGTTTAGAAAACAAAATTAATTCTTTACAAGGTGTTAATAAACAGAAACAAGGGTTTAGTCAAAAAGAAATAGAAAAGAGTGAATTAATAAGTGGGACTAACCATGCAGATAGTATGGAAATGTCTGCTTCAAGTGGTGGTGTGTTTGATGGTGGTAAACAAAATGAATGGGCCAATAAAATAAAAGCAGTAAGAGATATTGAAAATTTTAGAAAAACAGAAAGTAGTGTTGAAGATTTAATTAACTACGACAGTAATCTTAGAAAATGGATTGATGAAAATGACGCTGTAACTCCAACTCCAGAATCTAAAACAAACCAAGCTGATGTAGAGCCAATAATTATAGATAATGATGGTCAAGTAATAGACGGTTACAACAGAATAGCAACTTTACATAAACAAAATTATGATGGCCCTGTTCCTGTATTAGCTGGTGTTGATTTAAATTTTCCAAGTGTTAAATTAGCTGAAAATGCAAACGATGTAATTTTAGGAAGACTTGGTGATTTTACAAGTCAATTAAAACTAGCAGTTAAAAACTTTAGAAACCCAATTTATAAAAATAAAAAAATGGTTCTTAGAGACAGGTCTGAGTCAGATACTTTTTTTATAGACGAAAGAGAGGGTATTGCAGGAGCTCTTTCTAATGCTACAACAGTTAAAACTAAAAATACAACAGTTGATATTCTTGATGATGAGCTTCTCTTAGGAATAGGTGTAGACATTCTTAATGTTCTAAAAGCAAACAAAGGCGGGCAACAAGGTGGCGAAGTTTTTGAAGGAGGCGCCCACCAATACATAGAGCCTAAAAATATAAACAAATTGCAAGAAGAAATAGGCGAATCTGTTGAAAGAAGAATTGTAGAAAAAATAAGAGAAGATAAAAATTTACCTAATAATATTTCAAGAGTTATGGAAAAAGGAGACAAACGAGCTTTAGGTTCTGGACTTATAGAATTTGCAAGAGGTAATTTTGGAAGAGGTGCAAAAGTTGCAAGAAGAGAAGATGGAGAAATTATTAGCTTAGAGCAACAACTTTCTGAAGGAATGATAACTAAAGAACAAGCTGATAAAATGAAAGAAAGGCCTAGTTTAATTTCAGAAGTTCCATCTTTTTCTAGTCAAAAAGGTATAGCTATGGACAAAACATTGTTAACTACTTCTGACTATTATGACAACTGGTACAAACCTTCTAGCATAAAACAAAACATTAAAGGAAACAACGGAAAAAGATGGATTGAAATGTTTAATGGTCCAATAGACCCTGCTTTACCTTCGGGTCGTTTCCCCGGTAAATGGAAAGTAGATAAAGATGGAAATATAATAGATACCCCATACGGTCAAACAAAAGAAGATTTTTTAGCAGGAAGAGATAAAAGTAAATACTCTTTGTCTAAATTTGACCCTGAGGTTTTAAACATCTTAGCAGGTCAAAAAGTAGGTGTTGATAAAGGTTTCTTTTCTGCTTTTAAAATTCTATCAAACAGAGGGTTTTTTAAAGACACCGGAATGTCTCAAGATGAATACGTAGAAGCTTTAGTTAAATCAGGTCGTACACCTAAAGAAGATGAAATAATGACTTCTTACTATGCAGATTTAGATGATTCAAAAAAAAGACACATAGCCCTTGAGAACGCAGAAAGGTTTAAAGAGGGAAAAGCAGCTATGACTGAGATTGAAAAGATAAACGCTTTTGCCGGTAAAGGAAAAAACAAAGTAAGAAAAGATATTACTGATTTGTTTAGGGAAGATAAAAGTAACATAAAATCTAATAAATATGATCAAGATGTAGATAATATTATTCAGGATTTTACAAACATAGGAAGAGAAAAAGCAACTGTTAGAAATGCTCAAAAATCTCAAAGATCTATTAGAAATAGATTAATAAATGAAATAACAAGAAGATTTAAAATAGACCCAGAAGCTAGAGTTTATACAACTTATCGTTACGACTATAGAGGTAGAGTTTATGCAATAGACGCTAGTGGGGCTAACGTTCAGACAGGTGGTGTTATTAGACATACTTTTAATTTTGCAGAAGGTGTACCTATTACTTATGGAGATAGTTCTTATAAAAGAATTATAGACGATCTTGTTCTTTTTGAAGAAATTGCTAGAGATGGTTCTAAAATAAAAAAACAGGAAACCTCTGGATTAGAAAGATATGCTTATTTTAAAAAGAATGAAAAATGGTATTTAGAAAAAGCTGAAGAACTTAGAAAAGCTTTAGACAGTGATGATGCTGAAATTATTTCTAAATTTGCTGACAGCTCAAAAAGCTGGTTAAAGCCAAACGGTAAACCAAGAGGTGACGCTGGCCCTTTTATAAGAGCTTTGTTAGAAATAGGAAGAATTAAACATGCCGCTGACAACGGCAAACCTTATGAGTCTAAGATGGCTTTAGAATTTGATGCTCCACAATCAGGGTCTCAACACATAGGAGCCCAATATGGAGACACAGGAATTCTTTGGAAAACAAGTGTATACACTGAAGACATAAAAGGTTCTAAACAACTTCTTAGTCAAAAAGAAATTGACTTGTTAAACGAAGGTGTTCCTCGTGAATCAAAATCTCCAGACTTATATATGGATGTTGGTATTGATTACAATAAAAATTTTATAAGGGACTTAGAAGCATTGTCAAAAATAGATCCTGAAAAAGCTCAATTGTACGCTGAAGCTACAGAGAAATTTATGGGTCATGGTAGAGGTGTTGTAAAACCAATAGTAATGAAAGTACCCTATGGTGCATCTATGAAAAGGCTTTCAGAAGACCTTTTTAAACAATTAGGGGCTAGAAAAATATTAGCATTAAAAGAAGCTGGGATTGACCCTAAAGAGTTTATGAAGTTTCATTGGACATCAATGGAAGATGCATTAAATAGTGGTTTAAAAACTCAATTTGAATTTAAGAACTTCAATAAAGCCCTTGGTAATGTTTTTCAAAATGCTATGAAGGTTACTAAAAAACAAAGAACACCGTTGTTAGTAAATTCTCCGTTTGGGGGTAAGACCGACTTTACAGTCTATGCTAGTCAACTTCAACGAGCTCAAGGGGAAATTTCTGGAAATTATTTACCTGATTTAGAGCTTCCTATAACTATGCAGTCAAAAGGTGTTGGAAGGGAAGATGCTCCACAAATAGGTAAAAAAACTTACAATACAACTGAGACTACACCTGTTGGTCCAAATGATCCAGCAACAATGTTTGCTTATAAAAAACAATTAGCAGATGGTAGTGTAACACCTGAAGATCTAAATTTAATGGCTATAGATCGTGATGGTTTAGACATGATGGTAAAAGAAGGAAAACTTGGCTCTGAGGAAAAAAGATCAATGTATGGTGCTTTGGCCCCCAATGGAACCCACAGTATAGATGCTGGTTTTTTACAAGAGCTTGTTAAAAGAGCAAACAAACTTGGAATACCGGCAATGGTAGTTCATGATGCTTTTTTTATAAGACCTACAGATGTAGATGCTTTTAGAAATTTAGCTGGTGAAGTGTTTCAAGACCTTCATAATGGGTATAATCTTAGAAAAGAAATGATTAAAGGTGTTGCAAAATCAACTGGTTTATCAGAAGAAAAAGTTTACCTTGCTATTGAAGCTCAGTTAAAAGAAGCAAACCCTGATGCAATTCTTGATGCCAAACCGGGATTTAGATCTGGATACATTATAGATAGATTAGCTCCAGAAAACAAAGGACTATCAGCAGAACAAGGTGGCCCACTTGGACCTCAAACTGCAGAAAGACCAGCCGGTGTAGTAGGTCAACAGTCAGGTACAGGTGAAACTGTTAGAACAGATAATGTTATAAGAGGTGGTTAATATGGCTAGAAACAAAAACACGTATAAAGATTACAATATACTGTCTCATCAAGGTTATACAGATGAGTATGTTTTAGAACAAGCTGGTGGACCAATGAAACTAGCAGGGACGCCTTCTTGCAACACTTGGATGATTAATAACGAATACAAGCTAAATAAAGAAGCCGGTATTCCTATAGAAGAGTGTAACGAGTTAAGATCTATGGCTCAGAAAACAGTTTCTGATATTAAAAGATCAAGAGGCTACTAGGCTCAAGCGAAAAAAAAGGTCGCAAAGAAGACATTGATTGTCTAATTTGCGACCTTAATTTTTCTACGACTTACTATCTGTTACTATCTCAGGTGTTTCTTCTTTCTTATCTTCTGTTTCAAAAGGGCCATTCTTAGCTTGAATTAAAAAACTAACTAAGTTACTAAGCTCTGTTTCCCCTAATGGGACATCTGATATCTCATAGATAGTTGTATTAACAATTGGCGAGCTAACGTCAGTTGTTTGTATAGTTACTTTTGCCATTACTTCCATATTATTTCACCTCTAAAATTTTAGTTATAGTATTCTCTGTAAACCATCTAAAATTATTCTTAGAGGCCCACTCACCATGTGTACATTTGGTTCCATCTTTTCTAACCTTAGCTCTAGGCATAGGTGTTTTATAGTTATAAAAAAGAAAAACCAACTCTGTCCCAAACGGTAAAGCATCTCTTATAAACAAATACTTACGAGCTTCAGCAGAGTCCATAAACCTACCCTTAGCTTCAATTAAAACATCACCTATTTTAAAATCAGGATGATAGTGATGATCAACAGTGTAGGGTATCTTATCGGGATGAAACTCACAAGGTGACATTATGCCATCTCTTAAGTCTCCTTCCCACTTAGAGTCTGCGTTTCTTACTTTACTTTTCCAGCGATTGTTAGGTTTATATCCCATAATTTAGTCCTCGTCTATCCCTAAATGGATAGAAACCATACTTATTATAGAAGAATAACACCACTCGCAGAAGGTAACTGGTGATATACCAAAGTAACCTTGGACTCCACCACATGATGGGTCATAGTCACTTCCGCATATTGAGCATTCATCTTTAGGTTCTAAAGCGTTTTCCTCCGAGTCTGACATAGTTCTCCTATTTGTTTTTATTTCTTAGCTTTCTATAAAGTTCGGCAGTCCTATCTGTTGGGATAAGACCACCGGTTTTTTTGGGTTTAGATTTTTTATCAACCACCTACCCATCCAAAGAATAATGCCAATACGACAATTCCTAGGAAGATAGTTAATGATTTATTTTCTAAAACCTTCTTTGCTAACTCTGTTACTTGTTCCATGTTGCTCCTTTATTTAGACAATTCATTCGTTATGTCTTTATCTAACAACTTCCAAATAATACCAGCGGCAATTATACCTGCCAAACCAGCGTTACCTAAAGTCCATACTATAGTAAGTATAGAGTTTATAACATCACCTGTTAAAAATGCTACCTTATCTCCAAAGATAACTTGTAGTACAATTGATAAACTAATCAACTTAATACCTACATCTATCGCACCGTCCGCACCGTTCTTTATTTTTTCCAACATATTTTTTCCCTTTAAAGTTAAACATCACTATGCTTTTTTGCATAGTACATAAGCCCTTCTATCTTATCGGGGCTTTCCATGAGAAGTCCAAGTGCGGCATTACAATGATGACACAATAGACCCCTGACCTTGCCGGTTTTATGACAATGATCCACGTATAACTTGTGGTCATCGTCTAGACCATACTGGCAATTCTCATTGGCACAGGTACCTCCTTGCTTCTTAATAATCTCTTCTTTATCTGCAATAGAAAGGTCATACCGCCATATATCCATATATCCGGGATTAGCTTCTTTAAAAGCTTTGTTTGACTTTCTCCTACAAGACTTACAATATTTAGAAGGACTATCTAATTGACTCTTGCTGAAAAAAGAGGAGTCCTTAGACTCCCCACATTTTCCACAAATAAAACAATCAGTCACTTACTTCAAATCCAGAACATAGGACAGAGTCTGCTGGTCTACAGACAAGTCTGTCGTTTTCCTGAATCTCTTGTTGTTTTTCTACTTTTTTCATAAATGGACTACAGCCCGCTAAAAGTATTATTGCAACACAAATTACTAATAATCTCATTCCATCTCCTTGTCTTCTTCAACTAAATCTACCATCTCACATATACTTCCAGTACAGGCTAATGTCTTAGTACCTACTGTCATATCTGTTAACTCATACTTACTGATTAAGTCCCAGTCTACAGCCTTAGGCATTTTCTTAGCCAAAGCTGTGTACTCTTTCTTAGTACAGTCTTCGTATGGTGCTTGTTGATATGAATGGTCAGAGTGCGGTAAGAAACTAACACCTGATACTTCATCAAAGTGTTCGTATACCCAAGCTCCTACTTGCATCCATTCATGCTCTCTTACACTGATAGTTACACTAGGTTTATGCTCACAATAGTATCTTTGATAAGTAAGCCATAACTCTAATTGCTCAATAGCGTTTCTGTCATTTCTAAGTATAGCTCCTTCAGGGGCCTTAGTTGGAAATGTAAACACTTTAACACTGTTAGGTTTCATAACATCAACTTCACAAGGAATACCTTGGTCTTCCATAAGCTGTGCTATTGGGTCTTTAGAGTCTGCTCTGACTCTTCGCAAGTAGTAGTCGTTGTGTCTAGTATGTATACCGCTAGCACTATCAACTAACTGACTTACTGTTCCACTAGGTTTAATAGCAGTAGTTGCAGTAGATGGATTAATACCCATTAACTCTGCCCACCACTTGTTTACCGATACAGTTTCTTTACGAAGATCCTTAAGAAAGTCAGGTAAGTTCTTTTTACCGTAGTAACCTCTGTCTCCTTTACTGCCGTTCATGAATGCATTATCCATAATACCAGTAAGAGATACACCTAATAGTGCTTCCTCTTCTGTGTTGTGTAACCACTTAGGTCTTAAGCGTTTAAAGTTAGTTAGTGACGATTGGAATGTTCCAAGTATAGTAGCTAACCTTACTTTACGCATTATATCTTTTTGCGTATCTTCTGACCTAATAACAACTTCAGTTAAATTACAAAATTGCCCGTCTCTTAATAGTATTTCACTACAAGGGTTACAGCCAAAGTCGTGGTTAGTATCACGTCTACCATTCTTAGCTACTTGTTTAATTGCGGCTTCTCTATTAAAGATACCACGCTCACCAGACTTAGACTCATACAATGATGTCCACTCCTTCATAAAGATTCCAATGTCAGGCTTCTCTGTATAGCATACGCTATTGTTACTTAGAGCCATCTCTGGTGTAGTTGACCACCATTGACCAGATTTAGCATTACGCATTCTCTCGTCAGTTAAGTTAGATAATGACATTAGGGCTGACCTACGTACACCACCTACAACTACAACTTCTGCAATCTTACACATCATACGATGACATTCGTAACTAGTAAGCTTACGACCACCTGCTTCTTTAAAGATGTTAGTTGAAAAGTGAAACAAATCTATTAGAGGTTCAGGGCCACTGGCTCTTCCTCCAAAAGTTTTAAGTCTTGCACCTTTAGATCTAACATTAGAGAAGTCCCACTTAGGCATCTCACCGTCATACAAGTATGTAATTAGCTTACGGAACGCAGATTGCCAACCTTCTTTAGAATCCTGGACTACGATAACATCCTCTACATCTACTTGTACCTCTGGAACTTCAGGCAGTTTATTGATGAATTGGCGTTCAACACTAAAGCCTACACCAGTGCCATGCATTAGAATAAACAAACATTCATCAAACGCTTTTGGATGGTCTACACTTAAGTATGCACAGTTGTATCCTGCTATGTGGTTCTTAGCTAAAGCAGGTCCTGCTGTCATTAAGGCTCTCATACTAGGCATAACTTCTAAATTAAGTACTGCCTTTTCTAATATCTTTCTAGTTTCAGGTACTAACTCTTGATTAGTATTCTCTTTTAAATGTACTTCCATAAAATCAAAGTAACGAGCGACAGTTTCCTCCCACGTCTCCCTTCTGTTTTTTTCAGGTAACCATCTGGCATACCTACTAAGGGCTATAAAATTTTGATAATCTGTTGCTAGTTTTTTCATTGAAATTTCCTCTGTTATATTTTATTGTTATTTTTTTGAATCGTTATCTATCTCAGGCAATAACCCTAGATGTTTTAGCTTATCAAAATACCTTTTATGAACATCCGAGTACATTCGAAACCCTTCGTAATACTCGGTGTCTTCTTCTAGTAGACTATGAAACTTTGTTAAAGCTTCTGCTAACTGCATGACATCATTACCTTTTTTTTGCTCTTCAGCTAAACTTTCTTTTATACAACTTCTTAAAAGCCTGTTCTCAGTGTTTAACAACTGATAGTTAATGGATGTCATACCAAGTCTCCCCTATTTTTGAATTACCATTCATTGTGCAATCAAAACCAAGTCTCTTTCCTGCAATTGTTGCAGACTCTTCTAGTATCCTAGCGAGTTTATCTGCATCATTTCTATTACATTCAAAGTTTTGTTCGTCATGCATAATAGCCAGTAACTTACAACTTATGTTGTTCTTCTTAATTAAACCATCAGATACAATAGCCCACTCTTTTGCTAAGATCGCTTCATTACCCTGTAATAGGTAATTAAGTAACTTATGCTCAGAGTCAACTTGAATCTTTCTGCCGTCTTGGGCAGTTATAAACTTCTTACCTGACTTGTTAAACTCTCTTATCAACCTAGTTTGAAGTTCCTTTAAGAGAGGGAATGTTCTTAAAAACTTAGTCTTAAGTACAGTACCTTCCTTAGCTTTACCTCCAACAATAGTTCCGAGTTTAGCAACACTAGCACCAAATAAGAATCCATAGATAAATGTCTTAGCCTGACTTCTATCTTTTAGTCCTGCGGCTCTTTGGTTAACGGTATGTACATCTGTACCATCTTCCTCTTTGCCAGTAATAACCGTTTTGACATAACTAGGGTCACCCATAGCCGCGGCTAATAGTCTTAACTGGGCTGATGCCAAGTCACAACCTACTAACACTTTGTCTTCAGGTGCTATAAAAAGACTTCTCATCTCTTTACCAAATACAGCTTTAGCTCCCGGCACGTTTACTAAGTTTCTGTGAGACATCCTACCAGTAGCGGTACCTAAAGTAAAAGGTACACACTCTAGTCTACCATCATCTCTACAAACACCAAGCCAACCTCTATCTTTGTTCTTTTGGTTCTGTAGTGTGTTTCTTCTGTGCTGATAGACAGCATGTAGTGCTATCTCTTGACCAAGATCACCCTTGATAGAGCCATAAGAGTCCTCTGTTAATTTAGCAGAGGTCTTTACTAAGCTACCATCTTCAGTTCTTTTGGTGTTCCACTCTGTTGGTTTCCAACCGTTCTTAAACAACATCTTCTTAACTTCTGCTGTTTGAGTCAATTTTGCAGGAGTAATCTCTACTCTGCAATAAGGGCCATTTATGTTTAAACCGTCTTTTTTGTTGATAAGGTCTATACAAGGATAACCCTCAAACCAATCTTGTATATGTTTATGAAGATTCCCAGACTTAGTCCACCTAGGGATAATTGGTTTTCTTAATTGCTTACCGCCAACCATTCCCTTCTCGTAGTTAATACCCTTAGTCTTCATAATCGTATTGCACTCAGAGTTACTGACCCAAAAATCAGGACATTTAACAATAGGTGGCATACTTGGTTCAATCTTATCTCTAAGCTTGTCAATCTCTTTAGTCAAGAACTGTAAGTGTTTCTCAGCAAGATCTCTATCAACTAGCCATCCATTCTTGACCTGCCTAGCACTAATCTTTGCTATCCTAAACTCACGATTAAGAACTTCTTTTGGAATACCAGAGTCCTTAAACTCTTTTAAAAGAGCATGGAAGACCCTGACATTGATTAAGACATCTTGCTCACATCTGTTTAGCATTGCAGGTTCAAACCTTAACCATTGACTTTGAGAAGGCTTAAGAACACCAAAGTGTTCACCCCACATCTCTAGACCATGCCTACCTTTGTACCTGCCTAAACGTCTATTAAAGTTTAACAACTGGCTCATAAGAAAAGTATCTATAAGCCTAGCCTCTGTTTTAAAGTTAAATATCTTATCTAAAAGAGGCATGTCGTACATAATAATATTGTGACCTATTAACTCGTCAGCCTCTGACAAGTATTTTAGCCCTTCAGCTAAAGAAGGACTATCATCATCATTGTCTGAGAAAGTTATTGAAGTCTTTTTAATTATATCGTAGGTAGAAATACACCAAACATTAGTAGCGTCATTGACAAAACCGTTTGATTCTACATCAAAAACTAACTTTTTCATTTCCACTCCTCTAATTAAACTCCGAAGGGGTGCTGTGTAAACGACCTGTCAAATTATCATATCTAGCACATCCTGCAGGGCCTGTATGCCCTGTAAATCTGTTCTTTAGTATAGATATGTTAACCCTCTGTCTTACACCCTCGTCATCAGAGTATTTGTTCCTAGAAAAACCAATGATTTGGAAGGCTATCTGCTTCAAGCTTCCAGACCCTTTTAAAGAATCTTCTGTTATTGATGCACCTTCCTCAAAAGTTTTACTCCCACCACTTGTCTTCCTAAGGTGAGACACTACTCCAATCCAAACATCATGCTTCTTGCATAACTTCAATAGATCCGACATAGCTTTATCCATAGCCTCATTAGCATTACCCTCAACCTCACTAACTGCTAAAGTTATATGGTCTAAGAATATGAACTTACAACCAGATGCCGCCATGAACTCTATCTTATCCATAAGAGAAGAGTCAGTGACTGAACCTTGATGGTCTAATAATAGAAGTCTTCCTGAACCTGCAACCTCTTGCCAAGCTTTGGAACCTTCCTCTCCTGACCTGTCAAATACAACATCGGGTAAGTTGATTCTTTTATTAAGATGGACACCTATTACACCGTCTAGTGTTTCTCTTACAGACTCCTCAAGAGATACAACACCAACTTGGTAATCTGTAGTAACTATTAAATGATAAATATCTTCTTTAACAAAAGTAGATTTACCAGAGCCAGTTCCTGCTGTAAAAATAGTTAGCTCACCAGTTCTTCTACCATATGTCATATCATTTACATTACCAAAGCAATCAGGGTAAGGTACAGAATCTTCTCTTCTGTCCTCATTAAATAATTCCCAAGTATCTGCAGAATTAATAATACCTGCAGGAGAGTACTTCTCTGCATTCCAAATTGCTTTCTCTAACTCATAGGTCTTACCTGAAACTAGATAGTCAGAAGCATCTTTACCAAACCTTCCTAAGGCACCAATCTTAGCTTTACCTGTTCTTACAAGTCTTGCACAAGATTTTGCTCCATCTTGACCAGCTTCGTCATGGTCGAATAAAAACACAACCTCGTCAAAAGAATTAAGATAAGATAAATTAGCGGCTACTTGTTTGTAAGCACCTTGAGCGCCATTGATAATTGATACAACTGCCCACTCTTGCTCTTTATCTTTCCAAACCTGCTGAACAGACATTGCATCTAAAGCACCTTCTGTAACAACAATCCTTTTACAAGACCCCGGAGCAAACTTAGACTGTCCAAAGAACTCGTCTTTGTTCTTAACAGATCCTATGGCAAGAAACTTTTTAGTATCTAAATCTCTTCTCTCATAACCAACTATCTTACCTTTGTTAGTTATAGGGTAATAGTGATACTTAATAGTACTACCATCTTCTTCCGAGTATCCAACCTTTACATCATAAAGCTCGGCTATCTCTTTCTTAATCTTACGCTCTCTAAAACCTCTAATGTCAAAAGTGTTTATCTCATTGATACTCTCTGTAGAACTTTGAAACTCTTTAGGTGCTAACTTAATAGTTTCACCCTTCTCTTCATACACTCCTGTATTTTCACAACCAAAACAGAAATAAGTCATCTTATCACCGTTGTCATAAACAGCCTTGTTATCTCTTGAGCCACAGGCTTCACAAGATTCATGTCTAACAAAGACACCCTCTTGTTTTATTTCTTTATTTTTCATTTTTCCTCCATAGAAAAATAAAGGCCAATTAAGACCTTTAGTTGTGTAAATAGTAACTATCGATACCCCTCAATGAAGAGTATCTGTAGGTACTACTTTGTATTAGTAGTCGCTGTCGTCTGTAAAGTCTAAATCAACTTCTTCCTTTTTAGGCTTTGCAAACTCCGAACCAGAATCCAAACTGCCAAACTCTGAACCTGCAGGGTCTGACTTTTCGTAAGGTATCAAGTTGGTTACAAGAACATTCTTTAAACTCATAGAACTGCCCTTCTGACCTTTGTAGTCCCAGTCGTAAGTATCAAAAGAAATAGTTCCAGTAGAACCATTACCAATGATAACTCCACCCAAGGGCTTGATGTTACCTTCTTCTGTCTTCGTAAAAACACCGGGAGGTGATAAATCTTTACCTGCCGAGGTCTTAGCGTTTTGTTTAAAAGTTACTTTGTATTGACCAGTTTCATTTCCCTCTGCATCCTCTACAGGTCGCAAAGATCTGATAAAACCGTTCTTCTTAAACTTCTGTGCTGTTGTCTTATCTACATAAGCTGTAACAGACCATTGAAGTTTCTCAAAGTTCTCTTGTGGATTGTTGGGGTCTAAAAAACACCAGTTTAATTCCACGTTTTCAACTAAATTAGCCATTCGTTTCCTCCTTCTCTAGCTCATCTATGAATAAAGGTAGTTCCCACATTTGTCCGACACTTCGTCTCATCCAAAGTAGTCTACCCATCTCTAACATTACAACATCAGCATCGTAGCTATAGGAATTCCTATACTCTTCTCTGATAGCAACCCAAGCATCTTGAATATCCTCATTATCCTTCAAAAGCTTCTTTGCCTTTACAGGGCCAATCTTAGGAACACCCTGTATATTGTCAACTTGGTCACCTGCTAACATTTGGTATTGAAAGTTCCTAATACCATCATAGTCAGTGACATAGCTTAACTCTTCTCTCTTAAAATCATACTTTGCACCGGGAACAATCCACAGGTCTTTATCTATTGTACAAATTATTGTATTTTCTTTATTATTAGTCTGAGCAATAGCCAATGTATCATCAGCTTCCTCATTCTCAGATATTTGAGCACCTAGTTCGGAAGTCAAGTAGTCCCTAACCTTCTGGTAATAGAACGGCTTGTCGCCAGTCCTGTTGCCTTTATAAGGTTTTGTCACTGCAATCTCTTTCCTGAAATTAGTATGCCCTGATAAATGTAACTCGTAACTATCTGCTTTAGACTTCTTCACAACACTTTCTATAAAGTCATTTATAAAATCAACACATTCAGCCCAAGATTGAAGAACCGTCTTCCCTGTCATAACTTTATATGGGAATTCTTCTTTCGTAGGATCAGTAACTTGTGTGGACCAGAGTTGTTTTATATCGTCTAAATTGTCTAGAGCATGTCTCTTACTGTCACACTCTTTTAAGATAGAACCGTCTTTGTCTATTACATTATAGTAATTAGTTTGACAATGATTAGCCGCCCAATATACAATTATGTCTGCATCTATTAAGGCTATCATTCATCCTCCTTGTACATCTTACCTATATTTTTCAATCTACCATGTATAACCCTGTTAATATAAAATACAGCCTTTTCCAAATCTTGGATAGGGTCGTTCTTTTTATTAAATCTTACAATATACTTTAAAGCACTTCCTATTGCAAAAGCCTCTAGACCATCAAGGTCTGTTGTGGCATCTTCAATAATTTCCAGCGCTTCTATCTTTCCTGAAGTATAGTGCTTCGGGTTGTTTACTTCGTCATTCTTCATTGTCCTCTTCCTCCGTTGTTAAATCAGGGTCAAACGCATCGGCATCCTCGTTAAAATACCAAGAATCGTCCCCACCTTCATCATCCGATTCACCTATGAAATGAATTAGTTTGTCAATTGCTTCAGGGTCTCCCGGAGACAACCCATAGGTTTCACATAACTCTTTAAATTCACTTGCCATTTTTATCTCCTTTAGCGAACTGTTCTCTATAAGATGTCATAAAACTAAGAGATAATATACTTGGAAGTTAAAACCTCTTCCATCTGTAAATCACCATAGTCCATGAGAACCTCATCTTCAAGCCCTAGTAACCGTAATGTATTTCCCAGTTGGTCTTCTTCAAATATCTCTTTAAACACTTGTCCAAAGACATCTAGAAGTAAGTCCATGTTTTCTGCGTTAACTGAAAACTGGTCATGTATCATCATAAAGTCACTAAGACCCAACTCTGCTAACCTTGCAATAACTAAGGCCAGTAGTGCGGCATCTTGAGAGTGTACAAAATTGGCACTAATGCCTCTTTCATGGTCAGTCTTTCTAGCTTCGCTTAAGAAGATCTGATAGCTCAGTTTTACAGGCCTACTTGCAAACATGCAGTTGACTCTTTTGATAGAGGTCTTTGCATAGTTTTGAAAAGCAGTAAAACCAGTAGCAGTCTTCCAAGTAATCATTGGAGTATCTTTATTATCCAACAAGTACTTTCTCACACCCTTCTTTAGCAAATCTTTTGCTTCTGTTTGTCTAGGGAATGCCGACTTAACACCATCAAAGATAGCAGTGCCAATATAAGCTGAGTCATCATATGTCATTGCTGACAATAATTCATAGCCATGGTCTCTTCTATCCTCAAATGTCTGGTCTTGTATACAACCTTTCCCTGCATCATAGTAATAAGACATTGTTGGTCTTTTACAAAGTTTTCTCCAAGCTTTATCTCCAAGTTCTTCGAACTCCTTGTAACTGAAGCCATTGTCTAACACAGACTTGGCTATAACCATATATGCATCACCAATTTCTTTCTTAGGATGGTTTATAACATTAGTTTCTTCAGCTCCAGACCTGTCTCTCGTCAAAGCAGATAGTATTTGCAACCCCGAATTGGTAGCATCTAGACCTATTGGTAGGTGACATAGATATTCGTCTCTACCTAACTCCTCTAGCTTCTTCCATTCCAAAATAGCTGATATGAGCTGAAACTTAGTTTTCTTGTCAGTACTATACTTGTTTAGCCATTCAGAGTTGTGTGGGTCTTTTGAAGCTTCTAATATCTCGTCCATCCAAACATAAGTCCAAAGAACCCTGTCTTCCATAGATATTTTATCTTCCCCAGCACAATTTGCAGTATGTATTGCTAAAGACCTCTCTACTTGCTCAGACCAAGGAACTCCATGATTGAACATTAGCAGACCTTTTGCTAAATCTGAACCTGTAGGCTCAAAATAGTTAACAATTGGATAGAACCTGCCTCTACTGTCCAGTTGGAAGTCATAATAGAAAGCTTTCTCAGACATTAGCTTCGCCATATCCATAACCCTGTCAAACTCATATCTTTTTGAAGAAGCCCTTACAACATCTAAAGAGTCTGAAGATTTATCCTTCATCCATCCTGATGCTTTTCTTTTCTTGTAAGTGTTGCTTCTACCGTCTATTTGGGCAACTGTCAGTCCTTTCTTTAAAAGTTGTTGACTAACATTGTCCAGATACCACTTCTTGGCTTGTTTCCCTACAAACTCAGATGTCCGCTTAAAGTTTAAAAGACTCTTTAAAGACTCACTAACTTTCTCACTATCTACAGTCTCTGGGATAAACAAGTGGTCGTTGCTGTCAAAATCACTGACAATTTCTAACAGCTCTTCATTTACAATAAATGCTGTTGAACCATAAGAGTTTAGAGCATCGTAAACCTTAGGCATTCTCTTGTAGAGATACTTCTTGCTTAACTCCGATGGCATTTTCTTAACTATAGGAACACCATTCTTATAAGGATGTGTCCAACCCTTGTACTCCTCTTGTGGCAAGTCTATGGGTGACACTCTTCTTATCTCTCTAAAATAAAAGAACAATAAGTTCTTCTCATCTTTAAAATCTAACCTGTTTAACTTCATGACACCTTGGGACTCAGTAACCACTTGTGTGTAACCAAGAGATCCGAGTGAACCCAATGCTTCAACCCCTGCTGAAATCATAGTAGCTTCCGCTTTTTGTGAAGTACCTGATTTTAAATTGAATTGGGTGTGTACATTCATCCTTGAAGCCAAGGCTGATGCCGTTGATGTTAGTGCGGTACCTTTCGATAATGCACTGATTGTAAAGTCTAAAATATCTTCCGCAATTGTCCTTACGCTATCTGCACCAAGTAAAACTTTTTTAAATGCAGATTGTCGCCCCTTGCTTACTGTTTGGGACATATGGTTTAATTGTGATGAGATTTGTAATAATAGTAATTCCCTGTTATCCATAAAACCTCCGTTTTTAGTTGTTAACCGTTTGTCAAATTTAAAACATCTTTCTTTGTAATAGTAAAATTAGTGACAGAATCATCAGATGGTGCCGTAAACATAATTTCTCTAGAAAGTTGCTCAAATATACCTTGTAATCCTCTTGCTCCTGTGTTTCCTAGTATAGAATTCCTTGCAATCTCTCGTAATGCACTTTTTGTGATTTTAAACTTAATATCATCCTCTGCAAACAAGTGTTTGTACTGCCCTACTAGGTTATTGTTGATTTTAGACATGATTTCGACCAAATTTTCCTCAGTAAGGGGTCTTAATGATACCCTTGTTGGTAGTCTACTTAGAAGTTCTGGAATAATCCCAAACTTTTCAAAATCCTCCTGCATAACTTTTTTATATATCTCGTCTTTGCTTATTTTTTCTTTACTTTCATTCAAAAATCCAATGTTTTCACTAGGAACTTCCCTAGATAACACTATCTCTTCAATGTTAGTGAAGGCTCCTGCCACAATAAAAAGAACATTTGTGGTATCAAACATGTAGCTTTTAGTCTTTGGCTCAGTTTTACTACCTCCAACCTTGAATTCTCCTCCCTCAACAAGCTTTAAAAGAGCCTGTTGTACACCTTCACCGCTTGGGTCTCGGCCTGAGCCTTTTGATGAGCAAATCTTGTCTATTTCATCAATAATTACTACCCCACACTGGGCTTTTTCTATATCTCCGTTAGCTTTACGCACTAATGCTTCTAACATGTCCTCTACATCGCCACCAACATACCCTGCTTGGGTTAAACTGTTAGCATCGGCAATGACAAAGGGTAAATTTAGTTTCTTCGCTAATAACGAAGTTATGAAGGTCTTACCGACACCAGTACTTCCAATAAGAAGTATGTTGTTCTTGTTAATTTGTATACCTTCTCGATTTAGCTTAATTCTTTTGAAATGATTGTACATTGCAACCGATAATGTCTTTTTAGCTTCCTCTTGGCCTACTGCATTCTTTTCTAGGAACTCAAATAAGCTTTTTGGAGTTATTTCGTCAAAAATAATAGGACTTGAGTCCTTTGTTTTCAAAATTGATCCATCCGAGTCAACGGCATAAGCAACATCATTATCATCAAAGAAAGAGTCAACCACATCAAGTGACTGTATGTAATCTTTCTCTTTTTGCAAGTCTTCGTAGACAATTTCACCATTATTAACATAATTAATAAATAATTTAGGTGAAGCAGGTGCGACTACTGTTTGTAAACAAACTTCACACACTGTCTTTTCGTAATAATTAATTAGTCTGAAAACATCTAAGTCAGATTTTTGACCTGTACAAATCGTACACATTTCCAAATTGTTCTCCATAGTAGTCCTTTATAGTAATTAATTAAGTAGAAGAAGTAAGAGACTCCTAATTGGTTCAACTAGGGGTCTCTTTTCCACACTCTCTACTAGATGTCATAAAAATGTAATCTCTTAATTACCATTATTTTTTCTTCTAGTCTTTTCTCTAGTGTGTCATTCAAAGTAAGGGCTATTTCACTTACCGCATCACCCACTACTTCTTCTTTTTCTAAATCGGTAAATCCATCAAATCTAGGGCAACACTTATCTATCTTTGCATAAACAATGTCCCATATCGCTACTGCTAAGAGAATTTCTCGTTTAGCGGTCATTCTTCAACCTCCATTGCCTTTTTATGTAATATTTTAACAGCCTTTTGTTTAGACCAGTAGTCATCTTGCCTTGAGGCCTCTAGAGTCTGAGAATCGTCATATAGACCCTTTAAAACCACAATTAACTCATCATGTGATGCCTCGCCATTGTCTAACAAACCAAAAACTGTTTCATAAATTTCATCTAACTCTTTCTTTAGC
>Ga0209482_1001264_pt1 | contig 17953 bp, 17 predicted proteins | sample CoawatmetaG10DNA_FD_187512 | JGI IMG/M metagenome (GOLD analysis project Ga0209482, IMG submission 187512) | Marine microbial communities from the West Antarctic Peninsula - Coastal water metaG104-DNA (SPAdes) (version 2) | ecosystem: Environmental > Aquatic > Marine > Coastal ...
CGGATGGCGCATTGCGAATCATGACTCCTGAAAACGGAACTGATAGTGGAGCTGTTATTGGATAAAGTTTTGGCTCCGTAGTTCAACGAATAGAATGCAGGTTTCCGGAACCTGAGATAAGGGTTTGATTCCCTTCGGAGCTACTAGAATCTCCTCTTGAATGTATTTTGAGAGGGGATTTCTTTTTAACCAATGGTTTTAACGTAACTATTGGGCATAAAAAAGGCCTCTACTTTTCAGCAGAGGCCTGTAAAATCTTCGATATAAACTTAGAGCTGAGTTACATTTACAGCGTTTAATCCCTTTTTTCCTTCTTTTAATTCGTACTGAACTTGATCACCTTCTTCGATTTGGTCAACCAAACCTGTAACGTGCACGAAGTATTCAGTGCTTGAATTGTCATCTTTAATAAAGCCAAATCCTTTGTCTGTATTAAAAAACTTTACTGTTCCTTGATTCATGATAATTTTTTATGAACGACAAATCTATGCTTTAATATTCAAGTCACAACTACAAATGGTTAAATAATTTATATAAATATTGTCCTGATTGATGTGTAACCTACTGTTAAAGAGCAATTAGTATAGAAGAAGATAGGTCAGTTGGAGTTGAAATACGAACTAAATATCCCCCTGAAGTCAATTTTTCGACATGATTTTCACCAATATTGCCCTGAACTGAGTGTACCAATTGTCCATTTAAGGTGTAAATATTAATTCGAGCATACTTTTTAAGTAATGTTGACTTATCGGACCATGATTTAGTAGCTGAGTCGTATGCGAACACAGGATAATTGCCCACAAACGGATGTTGTGCATGTATTCTTATGGCACTAAAAATTGCAAAAGCTATTAGCCTTAATCTCATGATGAGTTATTTTTAGGTCCACAAACTTTTAGTTATTCGTATAAATTCAATGAAGTGGTTCGTATCTTTGTAGCCTTGAAAAAGGGTTATTAGCTCAGTTGGTTTAGAGCGCTGCCTTGACAGGGCAGAGGTCACCGGTTCGAATCCAGTATAGCCCACAAGAAAGAGCCTTCATGAATTTCGTGAAGGCTCTTTTGTTTCTCTAGTTGAATGCAGTTGAATCAAAATAGAGGTCTAATAAATGGAAACAGTCGTTTTAGTAGAAAAGACCTTCACATTATTCCTCTTATAAGTTCTCAAATCAAAGTGCTAACTTTCTGGGATGTCAATTAAGATTATTCACGCGATTTCTGGTCCAAGGAATATAAGTACTGCACTCATGTATAGCTTTTCGCAACGCGAAAACTGTGCGGTGTTCGATGAGCCCTTTTATGGTAAGTACTTGTTTGATCATCCAGCGATCGACCACCCGGGAGCGAGGGAAACTCTGGAGGACTGGCCAACCTCAACAGAAGCAGTATTGGCGAGAATCAAAATGTTAACGGATGCTTCAGGTGAGTTGTACCTTAAAAATATGGCGCACCATATGGTCAATGAAGATTGGAAATGGGCAGCAAACGCTGCACATGTATTCTGGATACGCCATCCTCGGAAAGTTATTGCTTCGTTTTCCAAAGTTATCCCTGATCTCAAGGTAACTGATATAGGATTGACTCAGGAGTTAACGCAATGGAGTATCGTCGAGAAATTCAGCGGACCAAGCATCATTGTGGATACAGATGAGATGCTCAAAGACCCCAAACGGACCATGCCTTTAATTTGTGCAGCTTTAGGTATTTCTTGGCAAGAGTGCATGCTAAAATGGCCTTCAGGAGAGAAGGTTTTTGATGGTCCGTGGTGGCCACATTGGTATACTAATGCCCACAATTCTACTTGTTTTGGTCCCCCTAAAGAAATGCCTGACAGGTTGGATTTGAAATACGAAAAAATAGTAGAGGATTGCCTTCCGGCATACAGATCACTTTTTAAGAATAGATTAAAACTAGAGTAACATGCTACAAGAATTTGATGCAAGAAATGCAGAAATAAAGGTTTGGATAGGTCAAGGATTGGTTTCAAGAAAAGACGCTAAAGTTTCTGTTTTCGACAGCTCTGTTCAAGGTGGAGATGCAGTTTGGGAGGGATTGAGAGTTTATGAGCAGGGAATATTTTGTTTAGACAAACACTTGGATAGATTACAAGATTCAGCACAGGCCATGGATTTTGTTGAGATTCCACCTCGTTCCTTTATTAAGAACGCAATTAAGCAAACGCTACTGGTGAACGGCATGCGCAAGGATACTCATATTCGTTTGACATTGACAAGAGGGGAGAAGGTAACCTCAGGTATGGATCCTCGCTTAAATCAAAGTGGCCCTTTGCTCATTGTCCTGGCGGAGTGGAAACCCCCCGTATATGACAACACTAAAGGCATACGAATCATGACCAGTGCCATTCGCAGAAACAGCCCCATGCATTTAGACTCTAAAATTCATCACACCAACCTGATCAATAACATTCTTGCAAAAATCCAATCAAATTATGCTGGGGTAGACTCCGCATTAATGCTGGATAACCTAGGCTTTATTGCAGAGATGAATGGCACGAACATCTTCATGGTGAAAAACAAGGAGTTGATCACTCCGACTGCGGATGCATGTTTACACGGCATCACCCGTGCTCTTGTCATAAAATTAGCAAGAGAAAATAGCATACCGGTGATCGAGAGAAATGTATCGTTGACAGAGTTATATGCGGCAGATGAGGCGTTTGGAACCGGTTCGATGGGGGAGTTGACGCCAATTACAGAGGTTGATGGACGAACGATACTAAATAGATCGAATTCAAAGCTTACCCACCATTTAATTGATCTTTTTAACGAAAGTCACCACAGATGGAGTGTTGAAATTAACGATCTTTAATCTAACCTAACTAAATAACTCAAGGCCCTAGTCAATATGAAGAAAATTACCATGCTGCTTTTTCTCCTCTTGGGAGTAACTTCCTACGGACAGATTAGGATCTCTGGATGTATTGAAAATCTTCCAGATTCTATTTCTTCCGTAAAAATCGCTTACTTGAAAGGAAATGGTCTGGCAGTAAAACAAGATTTACCGATTAGTAAGGACTGTTTTAATTCCTCGTGGGATCATGAGGAGCGTGGTATTTTTATCGTGTATCTGGATCCACAACATTCCTTTGATGTGGTGATCTCTGATGGAAATCTCAATATAGAAATGGACTATAATGACATTCAGAATGCAGTAAGAGTTGGGCCTGGTAATGACGAATTTGCGTTATTCAAACAATTTCTTTCCAGCGAGCCTAATCAGGAATCTATCCGCGCCCATTTGGTTGGGGTAAGTGATCTTGCATTGAGAGAATTTATGCTCCCGCAGATGTTGCCATTGAATCCAGATACAAATATGTACTGGCTTCGCGATCATTTTTGGGCGTATACCAACTTAACCTCTCCGAGTACATTGATCAATCCGTTCTTTGAAAAAAACAGGGACTTATATTTTGAGCGCGTATTAGGTCATGATCCAGATACCGTGATCAAGCACCTAAAGAAACTTTTCGATGAACCCATGAATGACCAGGTCAAGAAAGTACTGGTGTCCACGGCCACTTATAATTATGAAACGTCTAAGTTCATGGGTGAAGACAAGGTGTTTGTTTGGTTGGCTCAGACTTTCTACAATGCTGGATTTGCGGATTGGATGTCTAAGGATGATTTGGCAAAAATTAAGGAAAAATCAGATGGACTCGCCTCAGAGTTGATAGGAAACCCAGCGAGAGATTTTGCATTTGACACACCAGATAGAGGAAGAATTAAACTCGCGGAGGTAGAGGCTAAAGTCACTATTCTATATTTCTGGGACAGTAATTGCGGTCACTGTAAAAAAGAAACCCCTAGATTAAAAGATCTCTATGATGACTACAAAGAACGTGGAGTTCAAGTGATCGCTATTACGTTAGAGAACGAATTCTCCGATTGGAAAAAATACATCGCTGAGCACGATCTGGATTGGATTAACGGGTTTGAAAGTGACTTTGATCGTCCGAATTTCCTATGGTACTATTATATACCATCCACTCCTAAGAAGTTAATCTTGGACAGTAATAAGATGATTATTGGAAAGAATCTAGATATAGAGACTACGCTCAGAACTTTTCTGGACGATTACCTGTCTGGTTTGGAGCAGTAAACTAAAAAAAGTGTCCAACAGCCGCTTTTTTTAGTTGGAGCGATTTATTTATTTAGATGAACCGCAGGCTTTACTTTCTGAACAACAGACTTTTTTGGTTCGACTGTAACTACGTTAATATCCTTTTTTGGATGGCACTTTCTACACACTTTGTCTTCAGAATAAGCCCCTGTGCAGCAAGCTTTTGTCTCTTTATGAGCACTATGATCGCACGGTTCCGTACAAACGTGCTTCTTTTGCGTTGTAGGTTACTCTTGTGTGTAAGAAACGACTGTGATACAAGCCAATACGACCGGCAAATGATGTTTTTTTATGATAATTAAGTTTTTATACTCTCTAAAGTGAGTGAAATCTACTTAATATCCTCTTTGCCCCCTCGATTATGTTCTTATTTTTGCAGTAAGGAATTGAAAACAGACAAAATGAAAAAAGTATTGGTAATTGCTATTGCAGCGGCTTTGACATTGTCAAGTTGTGTGAGCAAGCAAAAGTATGTAGAGCTTGAAGAAGTACAAAACGCGACTTCTGATAAACTCAGCAACACAAAAATGGAATTGGCAGCGGCAACCGCAGCTAAAAACGCACAATCTACAGAGTTGGCAGCATTGCGTGCACAGTCTTCCAAGTTGATGTCGCAAGTTGGTGATTTGACTCGTATGAGTGCTACTAGCGCTCAAAACATGGAAAAAACACTAGAGAGTATCAATGAGAAGGATGTTACAATCACTCGCCTTCAAGATGCAGTTACTCGCAAAGACAGTGTTACTCTAGCCTTAGTGACTTCGTTAAAAGGTGCTTTAGGCGATTTGAATGATCAAGACATTCAGATCAGTGTTGAGAAAGGTGTGGTTTATGTCAACCTTTCTGATAAGTTGATGTTCCGTCCAGGATCAGACTATGTAAGCAAAGAAGCAACAGCTGTGCTTGGAAAAGTAGCTAAAATCATGAATGCCAAGCCAACGCTTGAAATTCTAGTTGAAGCCCATACTGATACTGATCCTATTGCAACTGCATGTGTGAAAGATAACTGGGAGCTAAGTGCTCGTCGTGCAACGAACATTGTACGTGTACTTCAAAATGACTTCAGTATCGCTCCTGAGCGTATGTCTGCTGCAGGTCGTGGTGAATATGTACCAGTGGCCTCTAATGATACACGCGAAGGTCGTGCAGCAAACCGCCGTACACGAATCGTTGTTCTTCCTAAATTGGATGAATTCAATAAGATGATTGAAGAAGGCTTGAAATAGTTCTTTTACTTTTAGATATTAAAAAAGCCCGATGTGAAAACATCGGGCTTTTTTTATGCTTAAAAAAGGAAGACGATTTATGGGCATACTGCGCGCGTGACAGTCAAGTATGCGCCCGTGCTAGAAATATTAGAATCTAAGATACCAGCGTCTAAACAAGTATCCATCGCTATAGTCTCAGTAGGATTGGTCGTACTTACTGTCCAATCAAAGCCATCCCAGCTATAGTTATCTTCAATAACATCACAATCACAAGTTCCCGTGCAGGAAACGGCTAGAAAGCCAATGACCGATAAAAATAGTAGTGTTTTTTTCATAAGTAATAAATTTTGAGTTCTCAATGAAGTTCAAAGTACTAAATATTACCGAAAGCAAGGCACGTTCTTCTTACTCTATTGAACCCAGCTGTTTGGGGCGTAAGGAAGATCTGCACGCTCTGCCACACGATCTACGATATCTGTGACACTAGTTTTCTCAGTTGTGCTACCGGCATTGATCGCTCCTCCCAAGATTAAGAAGGGCACATGCGTATCATAGGTATACCCAGAGCCATGGGTGGAACCATAAGGGCCATAGAAAATACAATTAGGTTGAAGCGTGAAGACAATATCTCCACTAAATCTACTTTGGTGTCCTTGGTTGAGTAACTTAATCAATTCGTCGTCTGACCCTATGCGGATTTGTTCTGCGGAGTAAGCATGTGCGAACGGATCCATCCCTTCAACGATCAAAGTAATGGGCAGACTAGATGCTTTTGCCCATTCATTCAGAAATATATGATGATTGACGATTTTTCCTACCGCACTTTGAATGCCTAGTCTCTCTTCAATCTGATCATTTAACTGTGTGAGTACATCCGCATTTTGATAGTTTTGAACCTCGTAACCAAAATTACGAAGATGGTTGGGGTTCTCGCTTGCTCCATGATCTGATGTGAGATATAGGATATAATTCTGACGACCTACTTTACGGTCCAAAGTTTTAATCAACTCGCCCAATTGTGCGTCAAGTTTTAGATACATGTCATGAACCTCTCTAGATCTAACACCCCAGGTGTGACCTGCGTAATCTGGAGAGGAGAAACTAACCCCTAAAAAGTCGGTATCCTCGTCTGTTCCTAGATCTTCCTCCTCAATCAACTCCATGGCCATATCTAAGACCATCTCATTGCCAATAGGCGTGTTTTTCAAGATATTTAGTCCTTTCGTGTCCACTAAATATTCAAGGTCATACGGAAAGCTTGATGTCCCTTTATTCAATTTAGGCTCATATGGATTTTCATCAGGCAGACTTTCTTCATATTTACGCGCTGCTAAATCAAGTTTCCATCCTTTCTTCATCAAACCTAGTGCCTTTTCTTTTCCGTTGTAAGAGTTTACATAGGAAGGTAAGTTTGGCATATAATAGGTGCTGGTCACGAAGTGCATACTTTTGTCCAACCAGAACGCTCCATCGGCTAATTGTCCTGCAGGTAATATGGCACCTCGATCTTTAATGGAAACTCCAAATGATTTTCCACGTCCGTTCGTGTAGAGCTTAATTCCATCGGAAAAAGTCATGGTACGTAGGTTCTTTGGGGATCGTCTACTACTAGATTCGACGGTTCCAACGGGACGAACCGTGGTGTCCTCTACACAATACATTTCGTAATTAGTTCGTGTGTCAAGCCAGTCGTTAGCCACAATACCGTGGTACTTTGGTGTAGTTCCAGTAGAAATACTGGCATGCCCTGGTCCAGTGTATGTGGGTATATAGTTATAGTGAGTGTTAGAGTATTGGAACCCACTATCCAAAAGAATACGGAAACCTCCGTCTTTTTCAAATTGATGTTCGAACCGCTGCAGATATTCTGCGCGCATTTGATCTACGACCACTTGAACAACAAGTTTGGGCTGTGCCCAAAGTCCAGTACTTAAGAGACAGAATAACGCTGCTCCAATTCCTCTTTTTCTATATTCACTTTTTCCCATAATTCCATTTCAGCCTCCAATTTGGCCTTCTTTTGTTCATACTTAGGATAAAACTCTACATCTTTCATTAACTCAATATAGCCATTGGCATCTGCGAGTTGATCGTCCCATGTTTTTATTTGTGCTTCTAAGTCTTCGATTTCCTCTTCAACTTTTTCTAACTTCTTGGTTAAGTTACGTTTATGTTTCTCAAGTTGTTTGCGATCCTTATAACTTACTCCGTCTTCATCAACCTTTTTCGCTTCAGATTTTTTTGCCTTAGCGACGGCAGTTTTAGCCTCGACTTCACGCATGTTTTCTAGCTTACGCTGTTCCAAATAGAATTCGATGCCACCTAGTAAGGTTTTAACTTCATGGTCTCTAAACTCAATAGTTTTTGTTACTAGGCCTTCTAAGAACTCTCTATCGTGACTCACCACAAGCAAAGTACCGTCGAATCCGAGCAGGCTCTTCTTTAGAACATCTTTGCTATTCATGTCGAGATGATTCGTGGGCTCATCCATTACCAAGAAGTTGATAGGCTGCAATAAAAGCTTACATAGAGCGAGCCTTCCTCGTTCACCACCGCTGAGTACCCTGACCTTTTTATCAGCGTCCTCACCTCTAAACATAAAAGAGCCTAAAAGACTTCGTGCATTCTTACGCATATCCTCGGGTGAGGCGTCCTCGATAGTTTGAAGGGTGGTTCTGTCACCATCCAATTCATCCGCTTGGTCCTGTGCAAAATAACCTACTTGAACATTATGACCCAGTTCCATAGTGCCTTCTGCCGTAATTTCTTTGAGCAAGGCTTTTACCAATGTGGATTTTCCTTGACCATTTTGTCCAACAAACGCAACTCTATCGCCACGTTCAACTTCTAGATCTACACCTCGTAATACCAGCTTATCACCGTAACTCTTACTCACTCCTTCAGCCTTAGCTACTACTTTTCCACTACGTGGAGTAGGCTGAAATTTGAAGTTCATAGAGGTTGTATCCTCTTGATCGAGTTCAATTCGATCCATTTTATCGAGCTTCTTAATGAGGCTCTGGGCGAATGATGCTTTACTCGCCTTAGCGCGGAAACGCTCAATTAATTCTTCGGTTTGTTTGATTTCCTTGGCCTGGTTTTTTGCTGCAGCAATTTGCTTTTCACGTATCTCTGCTCTTAGGCTGACATATTTTGAATAGGAAGCATTGAAATCATAAGACTTACCCATCGAAACCTCTATGGTTCTGTTGGTCACATTATCTAAGAAAGTTCTATCGTGGCTTACGACCATTAGCGTTTGACTACTTTCCCCTAAATGCTTTTCTAACCACATGATGCTCTCAATATCTAGGTGGTTGGTAGGTTCATCAAGCAAAAGTAATTCTGGTTTCTGTAGGAGTAATCGAGCCAATTCCGCTCGCATTCTCCAACCTCCTGAAAAAGTGTTCAATGGTTGGTCAAATACCTCAGGAACGAACCCTAGACCTTTCAATACGAGCTCCACGTCAGCGTCCAAACTATCGCCACCTAACATGCCGAAACGCTCGCTTAAATCGCTAATCTCGCCGATGAGCTGCCCATAACTGTCACTTTCGTAGTCAGTACGCACTGCGAATTCGGCATTTATTTCTTCAATTCTGACGTTGATTCTCTCAACTTCTTCAAATGCACTACGGGCAATCTGCACGATTGTTTTGTGCATGTCCATCTTGAGATCCTGACGTAAAAACCCTATTCGGACTTCTTTTGCCATACTCATGGATCCCGCGTCTAGCGCGTAATCACCTGCAATTAGTTTCAATAGCGTTGACTTTCCGGCTCCATTTCTACCCACTAAACCTATGCGGTCTCCTGGGTTAATTTGGAATCCTATTTCGTCAAATATTGCGCGTCCCCCGAAAAATAGCGAGGCTTTGTTTAGAGCTAAAATCATCGTGACAAAAGTATCAAATAAGCCCCTCTAGACTCCGTATTTTTGAACTATTCATTTAGACTTTATTACAGATGTTAAAAGGAACCAAAGTATACGCAATTACCAAGAGCAAATGCCCGCGTTGTATGGAGGGTGACCTCTATGAAGAGAAGAATCCATACAAGTTTAAAACCATGATGGATTTTAACCCGAGGTGCATGGTATGTGATCAAAACTTTGAGCCCGAGCCAAATTTCTACTACGGAGCTATGTATGTGAGTTATGGTTATACCGTAGCTTTATTCGTGGCGGTATATGTTATTTTTTCTAGGTTCTTAGGTTGGAATATGTGGCCAACCATAGCTACTCTTGCAGTTATATTAATATTGATGGCACCGCTGATCTTTAGAACTGCGAGAACGACTTGGTTGTCGTTGTTTGTCTCCTATGACAAGAACATTAGGAAGAAGCCTTAAACCGACTCGGAAGACACTCCTTGAGTAATTCACTACCATACATAAAATGTTCTACCAACACCTTAGCTAGCCAAGGTGTCATAAGAACCGCTCTACTTCCCATGCCGTTAAATATCCAGGTGTGTTTTAGGTGCTCATGAGGTCCTACCATAGGTCGCCTATCCTTAGTCGCAGGTCGAATACCGGCGGTATGATGGATGGTTTTACCGGTACCTAACCAAACAGATTTTATATGATCTTCCAGTTCTAAGCGCTTTTTTGCGGTAGGACCGTGCTCAAAGCCGTCCCAGGCATAAGTTGCTCCTACTGAGCATTCTTTATTCTGCTCGCCGAGCATAAAGTATCCTTGGTGAATGCAGGCATTACCTAAATCTTTATGGAGCTTAATCCTGATGATTTCTCCTTTGACTGGAGCGAATCCATGCTGTGCAATCTCTCCTTCACCAAGTGCCATCTGCGCTCCTTGGCATGATATAATACCATGTGCACGAAGCCCATTATATTCAACACCCTCATTGTTCCGGATGACTTTTGACCAATCAAAATGTTCTTCGCTATAGTATCCTTGCGAACTGAGCTGACTTGCTACGGCTTTAGTCATGGTATTCACATGTAAGCGTCCTGTTTGTTTCATCATGGCTGATCCATGTTGGCCTATGATTCCTTCTGGTAGTGGGGCAATCGTGTCCTCCATATATGGAGCGAATGCTGCATTACTTGTTAAACCAAGCCAGTTATTTTGCTCTCCAGGGCTATGAAAAACACGTCGTATTGGAATGGACTGATAAAAAGAGGCCTTACTCCATTGCTCCATAGATGGATACAGTGTAGATAATTCTTCCATCATCTCGTCCGCACGCCAAACTTTTTTAAGTCTTTTAAGAACGATTGGATTCCATAGACCTGCTGCTACGTTCGAACTTAAGTTTTGGTCTGGACAATCGAACAGCTGCACAGCTGCGCCATACTTCATCAAAGTATAGCTAAGTACGCTTCCTGAAATACCTCCACCGACAACAATGTAATCTACATGTTTCATAAAAAAAAGCTCCCGCTACAAGGTAACGGGAGCTGCTAATGAATCTTATTGTGTACTTCCTATTAGTAGGTCCACATATCATGTTCCTTATTACGGAGCTCCTCTTTAATTGCGGCAGCCTCTAACAATTGTGACATTGCGCTATTTCTTTTGTACTCTGAAATAGTTCTGTCATAAACGTTATCCATTTTAGTGATCACAGCATTGAATTTTCTAAAATGCATAATTTGATCAAACGTTAAACGCTGGTTGTTATTTTTTTCATTGTAGGCAACTGAAGTGGCCATAGCATAACGAGCATCTGGGAACCAAATCCAGAATGCTTTATAAGTCAGTGATGGGTTACGCGGATCCCGTACTTCAGGCGCTATCCCAATAATCCTGTTTTTGAGTTCGCCACGTTGCTTGTCAAAGTACCAATCACTTTTTAAATGATACGCAACGACACCGTTAGCCTTTATAGTAATGGTATCGATAGCCAATGGTGGTCCAAAAGGATCGTCAGGATCAGGTATCGTATCGTATTGTTCAATTACACCGCGGACCTCTTCCACCGTAAGCGGAAGTTCAAACTTATCGTCAATAAAGATTTCCGTAATTGTATTCTCTGTAAGAATACCATCTATCAAAACATCCCAAAGAGCTTTGCGATCTGGCATAGGTTTAATAGGGTAGAACAAAGGTAAATTGATCTTTTCACGTACGTCTATGCGTTCCCAGTGACGCTCTGACCATAACATATCGTCCTGACGTAAAAAAGGATACGGCACAACACGGTTGTTACGATAGTGCTTGGAAGTCTCTGGAATGATGCCATCATCAGATGGATCAAGGACTTGGGCTTGAGCAGTACTTAGGGATAAACCCCAAGCAAATACTACTGACGTAAAAAAGGATACGGCACAACACGGTTGTTACGGTAGTGCTTGGAAGTCTCCGGAATAATGCCATCATCAGATGGATCAAGGACTTGGGCTTGAGCAGTGCTTAGGGATAAACCCCAAGCAAATACTACCATGAAAAATGTTTTAATTTTCAACATATTAGTTCAAGTCAATAGTGATAGCCGCAACCTTTGGCTTCATGCCTTTAGCTGTTCGAGCTTTTATATTTCTAATAATAACGGTTGTACCTGGTTTCGCTTTGTCGAGTGCAGCTTTCGCATTAGAAGAAAGTGAAGAACCCTTACATTCCATTGGGGCAAACGGAGATATGATGATTTGAAAGCTTTCTACGGTCAGCGGAAGTTCAAAATCAAAATTAACAAACTTCGCTTCCACTTTTGCTTTCTTGATAAGATTAGCAGACATGATACCATCTGTTTTTCCAAAGACAGAACCAGCAGCATCAGGTAGATTTTTAACACGGAACACTTTATTTCCCATGTTTTTTGTTACGTCGCCGTCTTTTACAGCAACTGAGATTTTAAGTTCACCGCCTTTATTGCGAGTTACATCAGCTATATATCCCTTCCCTGATTTTTTTACACCCGTACCTGTTACTATTAACTTAGACGGATCTACGCCCGGCACAGAAACCTCCAATGGATTATCTACACCGCGATACAATACATTCATTTTCGTTGGTGAGATCACGACGCTTGGTGGAGCGACATTAAACATACCTTCCACGGCGAAAATTTTCTCTTCACCGTTTTGAGTGAGGCGTATCTCTCCATTCCATTTGGTTTCTCCAACTTTATTCGCAGGAAAGCGAACTTTCGCTACACCACCTACAATATCTTCAGCTGCGAGTTCTTCACCGTTGATAATGACGGTAGGCTCTTGGGTGTCATCAAACGCTGCTAAGAAGACATCGGCTTCGTATTCTCCTCCTTGAGTAACATACGTACTCTTTGGCATGACCACAGTTCTAACGCCCGTGAATTTTAAATCTGATTTACCAATATTCGCTTGCAGGTAATCAATAACATTAGCTTCTGAGGTTCGAATATCAGACTGCATTTTGGTTAAAAAGGTCAAGACCGAAATAAGCGGATAGTGTTCAAACTTTGATTGCTCCCAGCTGATAGTAGAACCGTCATCTAATTGGTCGCTAAAATCAAATGTAGTATTCAATGCCGAAGTTAAAAGCGCATTTTCGGTAGTTTGAACCTTCAAGAAGTCCCTGTAGTCACTTAAATTGGTTTTAAGTTCAGTACCATGCTGCTCAACGATAAAATAGTTTGGCGCTGTTTCAAGATCATCCATCTTCTTGGGCTTGCCTTCATCATCACTGTCTTCATCTGAGCCACCACTGCGTTCAATGACCTCTGCCTTGATGGCATCTATTTTAGAGTACATGGACTCTGCTCTGGATTTTACTTCATTTGCTTTATCTCTCCAAGGTCCAGCCTTTACTGGATTCTCCGCAGCAGCAGCTTCAAAAGCCGCATAGATGTTTGCATTTTGTTTTTCAACGGTTTCAATCGATGCCTCTTGACTTATCATTACTTCGTAAAAGGCATCCATAACTTCTCTGGATACATTTAACGCTAATAACGCAGTCAACACGAGATACATCATGTTGATCATTTTTTGACGCGGTGATAATTTGCCTCCTGCCATTGTAGTCTTTTTTCGGGTTTAGTAATCTAAATTCTAGGACAGATTATTTACCCATGGCAGTTAGCATACCACCGTAAACGCTATTTAAAGTAGCAAGGTTTCCTTTTAGGGAAGCAAGCTCAGCTACCAGACCTGATGCATTTTCAGATGCACCGCTTAATTTTTCCATGACGTCATTTTGACGCTCTACCTGGGATGTTGCATTCTCTAGTTGAACGGAGTACAAAGCGTTAAGGCTTTCCATGTTCGTCGCAGCATGGTTAAGTTGCTCGGAATATTTAGCAGTTGCACCAGCAGCATCTACTGCTCCTGATAACGATCCTGCGGTTTCACTTAAACTTCTCATACCGTCACCAAGGCGGGCGATAAGCTCTGCATCGACACCTCCGTTTTCTAGAGCATTGTCTAGTTGTTCAGAAACACTCAAAGATCTCGAACCGTCGCCATCACCCGTTGCGAGTTCAGGATATACTAATGACCAATCATAATCGTCTCCAGGTTTTTCGAATGCGGAAAACAGGAAGATAACTGCTTCAGTACTCAAACCGAGAACAAGCATAATGTTTGCTCCTTCCCAGTGCATGATCTTAAACATTGCACCTGTAATAACAACTGCTGCTCCAATACCATAGAGCTTAGCCATAAAATTCTTAAATCCTTTTCCGTTTACGTCAATTAGAGCCATAATCTTAGTTGTATTATTTAGTATAAAATTTAAGTGATCGTGTTCTTCTTTCTAAAAATCTTGTAAGTCTCTTCCCAAGAAACTCTGTACAGTTCTGAAACCAATGTAACTTTTCGCAGTATCCTGGTATTCATAATCGCGTGCTCCTAATTGTAGGAAGAAAGCGACATCTTTCCACGAACCACCGCGAATTACCTTACGTTTCATAGTTTCGCTTTCTTCGTCGAATGCGTTGTATTGAAACTCTGGAGCGATATCACTCCCGAATGCATAGGACTGCACATCAAAAGAGGTTGAAGTCCATTCGCTAACGTTACCAGACATACAATATAGATTGAATCCGTTAGGAGAGTAGGCTGTTGCTTTCACAGGATAAAAACCACCATCACCGGTTAGATTACCTCTACGAGGTTTGAAATTGGCCAGGTAACATCCGGCGCTATTTGTCGCATACGGACCTCCCCATGGAAACGTAGTAAGTTCCTCACCACCACGAGCCGCATATTCCCATTCTGATTCTGTGGGTAGACGGAAATCATGCTCAATCAGTTCACCAGAGCGCTTCAAGAAGTCACGACGATATTTGCTTCTCCAATTTGCAAACGCTCTAGCTTGTCTCCAGCTTACACCGACTACCGGGTAGTCGTCATATGCAGGATGCCAAAAGTATTTGTCATGCATGGGTTCGTTGAAACTGTACGTAAAGTCATGTATCCAGACTAAAGTGTCCGGGTAAATATTAATCGTTTCTTTTTCGAAAAATGATGCACGATCAGAACCTGCTTGGGTATCTTTAATGTAATCTCGATAGCTAAACATTTCACCGTCACCATCCGAATCGTTGTAATCAAACTCTGCACGATTCAACTTACTGGCTGCTTTTTGTTTGTTAATCCAGAAGTACGTGTAGTTTAATTGACGCGTGTCAAGATGACGATACCCTAGCCACTGCTCTTCAGGAGCCAAGTACATGCTTTCAACTACTTCAGTGTATTCGGCTGAAGGGTAGCGATTCTTATCCCATTCTAAATAAGGATCCCAATCTAAGCGGCGCATCATACTATCTGGATAATTCAACGCAACATACTCTTGAAAGAATGTTGGGTCTTCCATTTCAGCTAAATCGATATATTCAAAATCCTCGACCAAGCCTTCTGCTAATCGAGTTCTTGTGATGGAATCTTTCACCCAGCTCACAAATTGACGATACTCGTTATTTGTGACTTCAGTTTGGTCCATGTAAAATGCAGGAACACTTACCACTTTAGCAGGAGCAGTGTATGCGTAAGGCACATCTTCATCATGGTTTCCCATGGTAAAGGATCCCTGAGGGATGTAAACCATGCCATAAGGTTCACTTGGGTACCAAGTAGGACGATTTTGCACGCCTACCAACTCTCCATGATCGCTACTTCCACAGGAAGCTAAAAAAGCGACAGAGATTAACCCTAAAAGGAACTTTTTCATAATATATCTTTAATTCAACGGTATTCTAAATTTTAAGCAGGGCGCTATATTACAAAAATATAGGGTTTCTGTAACTGCCTTTCTCTTTTGGTGGTATTTCAATAGTAAAACAGTAGGACATCATGATTTCATGAGATCCACTGCTTGAGTTGCTTAATGATGATGTGGTAATGTCATAAGAGTAGGAAGCCCTGAGGTCTTTCGTTAATTGGTATCCAGCCATTACAGCGAAGGCATCATTCACACGATAAGTAACGCCACCATAAAGCTGATTATTGTACATAGCCGCAACATTTAGGTCGAGCTGTGTAGTAACTAGATCACTCTTAACCATTATGGCTGGCTGTAAAACAAAGCCGTTTTCCAGGTCAAGATCGTAGCCTCCCATCCAATAATAATGACGTTGGCCTCTTATCTGAGCATTACTACCCCCGGAGACTGTTGAGATTAGATCTTTAGTTTCCAATAACCTTGTACTACTTAGACCCGTGTACCAGTTGTCTGCTCTGTAGTATGCGCCAAAACTGATGTCAGTAGCCATAGATGAGTTGCCAAATCCGACTAACGAAGGGTCATTCATTGTTTGTGGTGGTGCCCAAACCCCAGAGGTAATGTTTTTATTTCTAAAGTCCGCACGTATACCAAGACCAAGAACTCCCCCAGCTAAATCCATTTGATAACCGTATCCTACTCCAGCAGTGATGTCTTGAAAATAACCAATAATGTCATTGGAGACATTTACAGAAAGTCCCCCATGCAAGAAATTTATAGGAATATTAGCCGAAAAATTTTGTGTTGTGGGTGCATTGTCAAAACCTACCCATTGTGAGCGATGCGCCGCAGACAGACAAATTGCATCACCTGAGCCTATGACACCAGGGTTGTAAAATATCTTATTGTTCGCGAATTGAGTAAACTGCACGTCTTGTTGGCCCCAAAGAGCTGACGAACAGAGAATTGCAAACAATGCAAGGCGGTTTTTTTTCATACTTAATCGCACTAACTTATTTTGATTGTCGCTAAAGATAGAAAAATTCCTGAGCAGACAACATATTTTCACTCGAGTTATCAAGCTTTTTGTTGGGCTTTCCACCACCTCTTGGGTATAACCCCCTGGAGTGCTTCGCGATAATCTTCTGAGCTACAAGGTACTAGTTGCACTCTCTCTGCCTGTAAATCGCCTTTTGGAATTTCAATCCACCATCTGCCACTGTTGGGGCTTTTATAAAAGTTTAATTCATCGAACTCATCCATGAGCACCGTATACTTTTCATAGTCTTTTCTGGAACCTACAGGATAATCATGGAACCGCAGAGAGACTCCTTCGAAAAAATACCACAGGGCATGGGCACAAAGGTGGGCGCTTTGACCCCGTTGGTCTAGTTTTGGGTTGTATTCGAACAGACCCAATTGAGTTACAGTATCACTCATACCTGCATAGCGAGTAATTGAGCACAACTCAGCGCCTGAAAGCCCATGAGGTGAGGTGTAAAAGGTTCCGGGATTATAACTTTGCCGAACCGCGTTCATGTCAATACTAACCAAGTGCGCGTCTCTTAAATAGGGCTCGACTGAAGACTCCTTCGAAAAAATACCACAGGGCATGGGCACAAAGGTGGGCGCTTTGACCCCGTTGGTCTAGTTTGGGGTTGTATTCGAACAGACCCAATTGAGTTACAGTATCACTCATACCTGCATAGCGAGTAATTGAGCACAACTCAGCGCCTGAAAGCCCATGAGGTGAAGTGTAAAAGGTTCCGGGATTATAACTTTGCCGAACCGCGTTCATGTCAATACTAACCAAGTGCGCGTCTCTTAAATAGGGCTCGACTGAAGAAATATTGTTTTGAACCTCACCAAGTCGGATAGCATCAAAAAACAACTTATCTATCAAGTTGATTTCTTCAGGATTATTGAAGTAGGTCTGGTACCCTAAGTTTGTAAAATTGTAAAGATTATGAGGCTCTTGGAGCACCATATGACTCACATAACTCTGATGATCAAGGTCCCTTCCTTCGCTCCCCACGTCCAACCTCGCATCTACTGTGACCACATTTACCATGTGCTCTAGTGCATCGTATGCTCTATAATTCGCATAAGTAAGGTCTTGAGAGCCGCCAATGGTGACAACTATAATTCCTTTTTGAATGAGTGTGGTGGCAATGTTTTGAAGATTAATCAGGGTATCTACATGACGTTCAGCTTTATATAGATTCCCCAAGTCTACTATTTCGAGATCCCACTGTCCGCGATATAGTTGATAGAGATAGGGTCGTATGGCGTCTGCCGCACCATCGCAACCCGAGTTGCGATAGGCTCTACGATCTTCTTGAACGCCGATTATAGCAATCTTAACACCTTCAATCGACGGAATACCATCGATTTCGCTGTGGCGTTTGATGTGAGAGCCTAGTTGGCTCTCATCTAGGACAGGTAAATTGGAGAGCACACTCTCAGGTACAGGACTTAAATGTTCCACGCATTGATAAGTTTATGCG
>Ga0209482_1001272_pt1 | contig 17865 bp, 9 predicted proteins | sample CoawatmetaG10DNA_FD_187512 | JGI IMG/M metagenome (GOLD analysis project Ga0209482, IMG submission 187512) | Marine microbial communities from the West Antarctic Peninsula - Coastal water metaG104-DNA (SPAdes) (version 2) | ecosystem: Environmental > Aquatic > Marine > Coastal ...
TAATTTTGAGCGTATACAATTAATATTTAAAATACAAGCGTAATGAAAGGAATTAATGATTTAGGTAGCGGTTATGGATGGCTATACACTGTAAAGGCATCAGATGGGACTATAGCTTCCTCATCAAGGAATAATGCGGAAGGGGCTAGAGATATAAAAGTGAACGGAGTTAGAGCACAATCTACAGCTCTTGGTAGAGTTGCCACAGGTACTATATTGATAACTCAAGCTGTTTCTTCAAGTAGTATTACTAATATCACTATAGGAGGTGTTAGTCAAGTCAACGCTGCAACTTCTATTTCTTACACTTCAGCGACTACCGTTGCTAGTATAGCTACAAGTATAGCTGAGGCTATAAATCTTCATACTCCTTCGGTTGGGAATTACACAGCAACGGCTGTAGGTGGACTTGTTACTGTTACCGATAATTCTGGTTCAGGGTCGGCTGCTAATTCAGACACTATACAGGTTCTTCATGAAGACGTATTGCTTTTAGGGGTAGGATCTTCTTTATTAGGAGTTACTACTAATATAGAAGGAGGAGCTTCAGGAACTGACTTATACGATGCATTTATAGGGTTTAGATTTTATATCAATGCTAATTATTCGGCTGGAGGAACTGCAACTCCTTCATCCTTAACTGACGCTATTGAGATAACAAACTATATAATACCGAGGAGTTTAACATCATCGTTAGATCATCAAAAAATAACTGTAGTTACTGAGTCTATATCGTTTAGTAGAAAGTCTTCAATAACTTCTATATCTTTAGATACAGAAGCTTCGGCTGCTGCTAACGATTTAAAAACAATATCAACTGTAGGTTTTGCAAATTTTGATAGAATTCTATTCATAGGTTCTAATCCGTTAAAGGTTATAACTTTTAAATCAACGACTGGAAACATAAAGCTTCAAGGAAATGTAGATTTCGCAACAGGAGGTCCAGAAAGTGCTATCGAACTACAATTATCTGAAGGAATATGGTATGAAATGGCAAGAAGCACTCAAACTATAGGGTCTATTCTTGATTTTAGAGCTGCTGGATACGGTATTTTCACGAAGGAAATATTAGAAACTCAAACCGTAGCTACTGGAGGAAGTGTTAATTGGGTTGCGGGAACTAATGGAGTATATCAAGACATCACAGGAAGCTCTACATTACTTAGTAGTTTATCTTACAATGTTACGGGCGGAATTAGTGGAGACGAAATTATAGTAAGACTTAATGCTTCTGTAATACTCAATGGATTTTCATTGAATATAATGGGAATAACTCTTACTCAACAACAAGCTTTAGGCGGAGGTATGACTGTTAGATCAAGATACTTAGGTGCTAGCGGATGGAAAAGTGAATTGCTTCTAAATCTTGATTCTTCTCAAGCTTATGGTTTCAGAGCTACATCGGAGTTTATAAAGGACGGAGCTGTTATAGCTTCAAAGCTATCAACTGACGTTAGAACAGAATTATTAACAACTCCCGTAAGTTGGGATGTAAATAGAATAGGAGACTATAAAATAAAAATACCTTTTGCGTGTACTGTTGTAGAAATTAATGCATTTGCAACCTCTACTATAGAAGTAACTAACGATGCTGGATTAAACTTCAAGAACGCTAATTCAGTATCTATGGGGTCTGGAGTACTTACTAGAGGAAATACTATCGGTGATGGTATGACAACTTTATTGCCAACTTCAAACAATGTTTTTGTGAAGGATTCTATAATGACTATATCAACAACAAAAGTTACTCCAGGGGGTCACGCTCAATTGAATATAAAAATAATCAAGTCGTAATATTGTAGTGTTGAGTTAACATAAATAATAAGAAATGAGTATTAATATAGATAAATTTAAAGACTTCGTTTACTTAGTTGCAAACAAGAATGGAAGAGGTACGTTAACCCCTGAACAATTCAACTCTGCTGCAAAAAGCGGTTTATTTGCTTGGACTAACAGTCAACTTTCAAATTGGAGACAATATAATCCAGGTAATCCAATACCTCAAACATCTTTAGACTTAGACTCATTATCACAAGCTAAGTTGAGACATCTAAAAGTAAATAGGGAAATATTAGTGGTGAACGGTATGGTTACTATACCAAACGGTATAGCTACAGACATTAACGGACTGGTTATGCCAGAAATGTGGATGACTTCAAAGATTTCTCATAAATATTCTAAAGGTACTAGCTTGATAAGAAGAGGGATCAAACTTGTTAAGGATATGGAGTGGGATGAAATGTTGGATAGTAACATAATGCCTCCTACTAAAAAAAGAGCTATTGCAAATATGCAAAGTAATTTTCTTCAAGTAGAGCCTAAAGGTTTATTAAATTTAGTAAATTTGACTTATATTAGAAACCCTATTGACCCAGACTGGAAATATATAGTGGTTAATGGGAGACCAGTTTATGACAGTATAAATAGTATTAATATAGATGCTCCAGAGTCAGCTAGGAATGAAATAGCAATGATGACTTTAGAAATTATAGGTATAAAAATCAGAGACGGAGAGCTACTTCAGGCAGCGACAGGAATGGAAAATAAAGGTGTATAATGTTAACAACTCAATCAAAAATAGCAGAACAAATATCCTTAAGGATACGTCAGCAAACTAGCGATGCTGCAGTTGATGAAAGAGAGCTAATGCTTTCTGTTCACCAAAAACTTGGAATTATAGTTAGAAATAGACTTTACGAGAGTAAAGGAATAGAATCTCAAGAAGTTGATGGTAGCTTTTACTATCCTATTGAAGGAATACCTGTTTTAAAAAAATCTAAGAACAAATATTACATTAAGATGCCTTCGACCTCAATGTCTCTTCCTTTTGGAGTAGACATAAAAAGAGTAGGTACGGATGAAGGTATGGGGTTCATTCCTGTTCCTAATGGATTTTCTGACCTGTATGCAGGATTAGATTCTGCCAGTTTAGAGGGTCAGATAGGGTACTATAAGAGTGGGGTTAACTTAATGTTCTCAAATATGAACTCAACAAATAATCCAACAACGGTTAATATAGAAATGGTGTTACCATTCGGAGCTTTAGACGAGGATGACGAAATAAGCATCCCTACGGACGTTTTAGCGGAAATTGTAGAGTTAGTATTCACAGACTTTGTTAGGACGTTACAGATACCCGTAGATGAAGTTAATAATGGAATAGACAACTAATGAGAAAATTAGAAGAAATTATAAGAGAATTTTATATTGAGGACTTGCATCTTTCTCAAACGGATGAGAGATATCCTGTGTTTTTGCAAATAGCAATAACTGGGCTAAAAGAATTGAATTACGACTTGAAGAGTATTGTCACAGAAGTAACTCTTACCGTTAATGACAATGACACCGTAGATTTACCAAACAACTACATCGACTATATGATGATAGGGGTAGTGAGCGGTGGAACCATAAGTAGTTTAGGTCTGAACACTCAGATAGCTAATAAAGCTAAAGACAACTGCGGAAACATATCTGGAGTTATTTCTGATCCAACAAGCGCTGATGTAGGCAGTTTTTCTTCTAGCTATTCAGATGATGGTCAAGACACTGGCGGAGATTTCGGTATCGGAGGCGGAGGAAATTCTAACGGAACTTACAATATATTTAAGCAGGAAGGGTATATAGCTTTGCAAAATTGTTCTGCAGATAAGATAGTGCTTAGGTATTTATCTACGATAGAGCAAGTTGACGGAAACTTTCTTGTAGAAGAATTTTTAGTAGACGCTATTAAGTCTTTCATTTGGCACAGATATATAAGAAGAATGAGAAGTTACGGTGGTGGGGATAAGCAAATGGCTGAAATTGAGTTTAACAGGAAAAAAAAGATGGCAGTAAAACGAGGAAGTAGATTCTCGATAACAGAATTCATGAATGCTTATAGATCGGGATATAGAAGCAGTCCTAACATTTAATTATGGCAATAGAGAAGAAGAATTTCATAGGGGGATTAAACTCTGATGTAGAAGACAGATTAGTACCTAATGGTGATTATAGGTATGCTTTAAACGTCAGATCTTCAAAGTCTGACGGAGCAAGTCAAGGATCTATAGAGAATACTAAAGGTAATACCATAGTATTTGTAGAGCTCCCTGATGGACTTAATAAAGTAATAGGGGCTTTAGATAATACTATAGACAACACTATACTATATTGTGTTTGGAATGACTTAGAACAGCATTCAATTTTTGAATACAACGCTACAACATCTGTAGTTTCTTTGTTATTGAGAACTCCTCTATTGAATTTTAAGCATAACAAATATATTAACGATGCAACTATTGTTGGTGGATCTTTTTTCTTTAACGATAGAGTTAACCCTCCGAGAAGCATAAATATAGAAAGAGCTAGGACAAACACTTACCCCTCTCCTTTTTTGGAAGAGTTTATGAATGTTATAGTGAAAGCTCCTGGATTTCCTCCTTTAGTAGAAATAAAAAATGGTGATGCTAATAATTCAATAGCCACCAATAATATAAGAAATAGGTTATTTCAGTTTAGATATAAATGGGTTTACTTAGATGATGAACAAAGTGCATGGTCTCCAATATCTAAATTACCTCTACCAACAAATGAAACATTATACAGACCAGCAGGATACTATCCTTTATATCTAAACAACCATATTAAGGTTGAAGTAGATTTAGGTGGAGGATATGTCAAAAGGGTTAAGATAGCAGTAAGAGAAGGTAATACTGGGGATTTTTTATTAGCAGAGGATTTTAATAAAGAAAAGGCTGGGTTTTCATTGCCATTTCCTGAAAGCTGGGATTATGACTTTTATAATGACGAAGTTTTATTACCTATTGATAATGACGGTAATTCAGGGATGAGGTTGTTTGATAACGTTCCTCAGGTTGCGGATTCTATGTCTCAAATTGACGGAAATAAAATAGCTTTCGGAGGGATAACGGAAGGTTACGACCCTGTAGATATTGATATGGATATAAATCTAAATCTATCTAATTCTAAAGCTATAGAGGCTTCTACTGTTTCTTTTCCAATAAAGAGTGCTAGAGGTACAGATGGAAATCAGGGAATTGATCCTTATGGATATTGTTGGAGTACAGACGAGGACCATGAAACTTCTGTAGCAAATGGGTATCCTAATGAATTTTTAGAGGCTAACACTAGAACTATAGGTGCTTTTAAGTACTTAATAGTTAAAGGACAGTCACAAGAATATGCTAATCCCAATGCAACCGCTTCTGATGTATATGGCTTTCGTTTCGGAGAATTAACTTACGATTTTTGGTGGAAACAGGATGGATTCTGGAGATGGACACGAACAGGGTTTCCTCCTAACACCTCGCTAGTTCACGATAGAGCTTTAATGATACAACATTTTGGAGATGCAAAAGGTGTGGGATGGACAGTTTCTGGTTCAGTAATGAATGAAGTTATTTTTAACCCCGTGTCTGACATAGGAACAAGGTATGTGTTAAAAATAGATTTATCATATTATTCTTTAGGATATAGTGGGGACAACATTTCTCAGACTAAAATAGTTAAACTTCAGTATGTAACAAAAGCTGGAGATACTTCAGACAGTGTTGCTGCTGAATTTTTATCTAAACTTAATGCTTTACAAACACTGCACGAAGACTATGTAGATATTAGATTTACCAATTCGGAAGTTCTTCAAGGAGGAAGTTGGAGTTATGGAAATGGGGCGAATTTTTCTTCTTCATCTACCTTATTAAGAATTAGGGGGGAAGCTTACATTCCTGCTGATAAATCATCAAAGGACGGATGGGTTGTTAGGGCTGGTCCAGACACACCCGCATGTGAGAAGATGGCTACAGACGTTAGAGTGTATGGAGCATGGACTTTGGAAAACAACAAAACATTAAAGTCTGGAGCAACACATGGCTTTGGTATTGTTTATTATGATAGTGAAAACAGGTCTGGATTAACTAATGTTTCAAAAGTTATGGGAGAGCGTAAAGTTTACGTTCCATTTTTTAGCGAGAGATATGTGTTTTATGGTACAGTACCTGATCCTGTATCTCCTACAATAACTATAAGGCATCTTGCTCCATTATGGGCTAAGAGGTATCAGATAGTGTACACAGGAAATCAGACAATTCAAAACATACCAACAGCAGAATTAGGTTTTACAGGATTTGTACAATTCCAACTAAAGTTAGTTAACGAAAATGATGTCTCAGGAGGTAATTCTGTAGGAGCGTTTAATGCAAGTTTTAAAAACCTTAACGATTACAATACAGAAATTCCAGAGAATTCTGGAATATCCTACACGTGGAATAGGGGTGATAGAATGAGGTTTATAACTCTTCCTATAGGGGATAATACTAAAGCTCCAACATATATAGAGGATTATAAAGATGTTGAGATTATATCTTATGATTCAACTAAAAGAATTGCTCAATTCAAAGACCCAGGTTTTGCGGTTGAAAACAATATGTTGGTAGAAGTTTATACGCCAAGAAAAAACACAGAAGACCCAGTTTATAGGGAAATAGGAGAGTCTTATCCTATTACAGGAGGGCTACATATGGGGAATGACGAGAATCAATCTGGTTTTGGTCCAGCAAAGGTTACGTTAGAGGACGTAGGAGATGTTTACTTAAGATATAGAACTAGTCCAGTAAATTCTTTAGTAGAATCCTATTCTTATAGCGACTTTTATAAGTCTGATAGCTGGAACAAAGGAAGACCTAATATTGTGGACAACAATATTAAAAAGACTAAAAGAGTATCTACTATTAGGTTTTCAAATAATTATGTTCCAGAAACAAATATAAACGGATTGTCTCAGTTTGACGACTTTAATTTTAACCAGTATGATGCACAATACGGTGATATTCAGCGTATGTATTCATCCAATAAGGATTTAGTTGTATTTCAAAATTTAAAGGTTGGAAGAGTTCGTATTGGACAATCTACTTTGTATGGAAATGAAGGAAATATAATATCAACATTAAAAGCTCAAGACAAGGTTCTTAGTGATATAGTTTACTATTCTGGAGAATTTGGTATAGGTAAAAATCCTGAGTCATTTGCAGTTTACGGAAATCGTTTGTATTTTGTAGATGCAGCTAGAGGTTCAGTTCTAAGGTTAAGCTTAGGGGGAGATGGACTAACCTCCATATCTGAATATGGGATGCATAACTATTTTACTGACACGCTTACTAGCATCATAGATGCAGGAGGAGACTTTAAATTGTTTGGAGAATACGATATGAGATTTGACGAGTATGTTCTTTCTATACAAGGAGATATTACTTTAGTTATACATAACCCAGTTACTGGTGATTTAGATGGAGATTCTGATATTGATAATTTCAGGATAAATAATAATGGGGTTGCTGTGCAAAATAGTAATATTACTGGGACACTGGTGGATGCTCAGGGTATTCCTGTGGCAATAACAAGAGCTACAGGTAGTCAAAACTACTCTAAGGCTGGAGCTGGAGGATCTAGCTCTGCAAGAAGAAACGATGGAGTTTCTGGAGCTGCTACAGGAGCTGCTACAGGAGCTGTTGCAGGATCTGGAGTTGTTCCTTACGTTCCTACTGTAATGTTTAACCCTAACGCTTTAAAGAATACTATAGCGTTCAGTGAATTTAAAAAAAGGTGGTGTACTTATTATTCATACGTTCCAGAATACCTAGTTAGTAATAACTCAAGACTATTAAGCTTTAAGTATGGTCGTATATACAAACATAATGACAACCCTATATATAACAATTTCTATGGAGAGCAGTTTACTTCTAAGCTGAAGTTAATATCTAACGTAGACCCTTCAGTTATTAAGGTTTATAACAGTGTATTCTTGGAATCTAATAAAGCTTGGGGCTTCCCGTCTATATCAAACCAGTTCGGTCAGAATTCATCTTTAATAACTAGCGACTTTGTTGACAATGAGGGTGTATTTAAGTCTAACTTTCTAAAGGATTCTAACACCCCTAACGTTACCCTTCCGCTGATTGAAGGGGATGAGTTAAGGTGTCACTCTATGACTATGGAATTGGAAAGCACAGACACTGAGGAAGTTAAGATGTTTTCCGTAGGTGTTAATCTTGCTCCTAGTAAGTTAACGAATAAGTAAATATAATTTCGTATTTTTGCTTTATATGGAAACAACTGAGGTTACGTTAAAAAGGGAGGCTAGAGAAAGTATAGTATCCTTAGAGAAAGCCATTATAGAAACGGGAGGTTGTTTTATTGGTACAGGAACTGATAGGTATCCATTAAAGCATTCTTTCTCTGAAGGAATATATGTTAGAGAAATATTTATTCCTAAAGGAGATTTGGTTGTTGGGCAAATTCATAAACATGAGCATCCTAACTTTTTAATGTCAGGAACTGTTAGAATGTTTACTGAAGAGAGAGGAGTTGAAACCATAGTTGGACCTTGTTCAATGATTTCATCACCAGGAACTAAAAGGTCTTTGTTTGCTGAAACTGACTTAGTTTGGATTACAGTACATAACAATCCTACTAACATTAAAGACATTCCAGAACTTGAAGCTTCTATAGCTGTAGGCACTTATAAAGAATATGATGATTACAAGAATAATAAGAATAGCTTGACATACAAGTTGAGAAAACGTTTGATTAAAATTTTAGAGGTATGACAGTAGTAGCGGCAGGAATAGGGGCTGGAACTTCATTAGCAGTAGCTGGTGTAGGGATGTATAATGCAAACAAGTCTAAGAAACAAGCTGAAAGAGATTTACAGAATCTGAAACAGCCAGAATATATTATACCTCAAGAATTAAAAGACAACTTGTCTGATGCTGAAAACAGAACATTAGAAGGATTGCCTTCAGAGCAAAAACAAGAGTTTGTAAAAAACTTGGACAGAAACTCTGTAGCAAATTTGAAAGCTTCTTCCGAAAGGAAGGGTGGCTTAATGGGGTTACAAGCTCAAACTTCTGCAGCAAATGATGCTTATACTAATTTAGTGAGTATGGACGCTGCAGCGATGCAAAGGGATAAGCAACTTAAGAAGTCAGAGATTAACAACGCAAGAATCGTAATGGCTAATGCTAAGAACGCATCTCAAGGTCTTGACAGAGCAAATTATCAAGCAGAACTTGCGGGAATTCAAGGAGACTATCAAGCTGCAGGGCAGAATCAAAATAACGCAATGATGAGTATGGCAAATACTGCAGCTAATTTTGCAGGTTCAGCTATGAAGAGAACTCCTAAGGCTAAAGCCGATAATACTAATTCAAATATACCTAATTTAAATAGACCTGGAGGTAATTTTGGAAACAATATGAATAAGTCATTCGGAGCTACTCCGACAATGGATCGTATTTTGGGTCAGTCAATAACTCCAGTAGGAGGTTTTGGAAACAATACTGGCTACAGTTTTGGAAACAATTCTGGAGGTAATTTTGGAAATTTTTTAAACAACTCAACAGTGAGCGGAACCACTTTTAATCAAGAAGACTAATGGCAAACCCAACAAATAAAGGAGTAGGAACAGGAACTGCGGTAGTCGCTGACTACGGAGTATTGAACACTGTTACGGATAAATTCTTTAAAGGATTAGATGATAATGCAGCTAATAAGAAACTAGCAAAGGATAGAGCTAACTTGATACAAAAGAAAGCTATAGACCATTTGTCTGGTAAGCTTGGAGAATATGACTCTTCTAAGGTTTTATATCAAGACCAGATACCTCTTTATGAGTTACATCAAAAAAATCGTAATTACTGGAATGGTGAAAAGATGGCAGAAGCTATGAAAGATCCAGCAGTAATGAAGCAATATATGGACACTATAGCTGATGAAAAAAGGCAAATAGCTAACTCGGTTAATTCAGTTAAGCCATTCGAAGAATTCTATAAGTCAATGAACTCTCCAGAGTCTGGATTTAGTACTGATAAAAAGGCAAAAGTAGCATCATATCTGGCATCTGCAGGGGCTACTATGGCAGGAGCTAAAGAAGGAGGCTATTTAGCTAGAGATCAGGTTATAGGTTCTATTGACACAAAAATGGATGCTGCTTTCCTAGATAAAGGAAAGGTTCTTTACGACTTCGTAGATGATGGACCTGACAATGCAACTGGTAAGCCTGGAGTAAAATCTAAAAAATATATAGGTGATAAGGCAGCTTATCAAGTATTTAAGAATATTTTTACTGGTAATTCTGAGTTACTTCAAGATTTAGAGCTTACATATCCTAAAATCCCTTTCGATCAGCAAGTTGAAAAATATGTAACAGGATACATGGGATCTAGAAAACATGAATTCGAATATAATAAGCCAGCCAATCCAAGAGCTCCAAAGAGTGGTGATGGAGATAAAAAAGACCCCTATAAAAACTTAAGAAGATTTAAAGATAAAAGAGGTTATGGATTTACCTTAGCCGATGGTAAGCCTATAGTAAACACAAGTTATGAAACTGAAAAAGGAGAGGAGCCTGGCGTATTCTGGAATATGATTAAGAGTTTAACAGGTCAAAAGCTAGACGTTCGTGTGGATAAAGAAAATGTAAAAATCTCTCCTGTTCAAGTTTCTGATGTGGTAAAAAAAGGAGAAGATTGGTATTTGAGAGGATTCTCAACTAAGAGTATTTATGATCCTGAAACCAACAAGACAACTACTACTAAGGAGGATGAGAAAGATATGTTAATAAAACCAGGAGAATCAACGTACGAGAAAGTATTAGAGAGAATGGGACTACCAGCAGGGACAGATCTTGATGTAGTATATGCTGAAACTAATGATAAACAAACTAAACAGCCGAACGGCAAAAAAAAAATGACTTTTAGTCAGTGGAAAGCTTTAGCGGGTAATGAAAGCAAGACGGCTGCCGAATTTGCGAAATACTTTAAAAATTAAATAAATGGATGATATAAAAGATTTATACGATTTAATTCCTGAAGGGATGTTTTCTAACCAGAAAGAATTAGAAGAGTTAATTGCTAAAGAAGGAATAGGTAGTGCTTATGAATTAGTTCCTGAAGGGATGTTTTCCAATCAAGATGAATTCATGGCTGAATTTAACGTAAAAAAAAAAGAAGAAACTTTGCCAGAAGGCTCGGGGATTCCTGCAGAAGTTTTATCAGAGAATGGAGAAGATCCAGTATTTAAGATTCCTGAACCATTAACTTTACAGACAGGCACACTACAGGTTATACAGCCTGAAATCATTCCCATAGATGTTGAAGCTTCTAAAAAACAAGAAAAGATAGAGGTAGAAGCTGCTGAAATTATTAATAAAAAGGAGACATCAAGAGCCTTGTCTTATCTTGACAACTTGTCGGGATATGGAAAGAAGAGCTCTCAATCAAAGGTTTATTACGGAACAGAAGGTAATATTGAGGAATGGACTAACGAAATGTTAGACAAAGGAATCAGTGAGGGAGGGATAGCTAACGCTATATCTATGTCTAGAAATTCTCACTTAAAAAAAATAGCAGAAGATAAAGAGAGAGAATATAATAAAGGAATAGATATTACAGCAAGAGATAGGGTTACTCAATCTAAAGATATTGGAGAAGAAATTTCTGAAGAGGAAGTTAAGACTGAAAAGAATCAAATGTTAGAGTCTGAATTAAGAAGGCAGCTTCCTGAAAGATTTCAAGTTTCCGCAAAAAGAGAAGATAAAATAGCTGAATTAGTGTCAGCAATGCAAAAAAAGATTAAAAGTAAAACGTTAAAACCATCAGATAGAGACTTGTTTGAGTCTCAGATTTCGGAACTAACCGCAGAAAGAATTGAAAACGAAGATATTCCTAAGAGACTGTACAGTTTTACTACAGGTAGATTTATAGACAGAGAGAAAGCTACTGATGAGGATTTGGAATTCCAAGATAAAATTAAGGTTAAGGGAGAGAATCTTACAGATAAAGAAAAGACTTTAGAGAACACAAAAAAAGCCTACCACAGATACCAAGCTATTGACGCTATATATAATCAAGAAGTTACGTTCTCAATGAGAGACGGAAGGGAGATTACAGCACCACTAAAAGATGTTACGGATAAGTACAGTTACATTATAGAGTTGGACTCTCCGTTGACTGACTTAATAAAGAGATCTAAAGCAGTAAAGAGGAATTGGGTAGAGGCTAAGTCTCAGTTCGAGGCAATAAACCAAGCTTATCAAACAAATACAGATCCAGCAAAAGCTGATAAAGGATATTGGTCCGCTTTCGGAGAGACTTGGGCGGAAAATTTTGATTCAGAACAGTCTAAAATAGGGACAGAATCTAGTCTAGCTAAAGAGTATGTCAACTTAATGGATGACCTAGGAAGTTATACAACACCACAGCAAAAAGAAAACGCTAAAGCAACTATGTCAGAAGTTTTAGGTTCAGGAACGGTTCATACATTAGATATTGGAAAGGATATATTAGTGTCAGCATTGTTGACCAAAAACGCAAGTGGACTATTAGGTATATCTACTAAACTAAATAAGATAGGTAAGTTGATGTCTGTGAGTAAAAAGTTTAATAAAACTCATAAGTTTCTATTTAATTTTGCTAAAGAAGCGATTGAGGGTGGGGCTACATTTGCTCCAACAGAAGCAACATTTGCAGAGGGTGCTGGTGAGGGTGGAACTCAAGCTATAATTACAGCCTTAGGAGGAAAGAAGTTTAAGACAATGAATAAGTTCGTCAAGTACTTATATAGAGTTTCTGGAGGTACAGTCGGAGAAACTATTCAAGAATATGGAGGGGCATTTGCGGGTGAATTTTCTAAAGAAGGTAAAACTATTAATGATTCATTTAAGGCTTCTTTCGGTAGGGATATTGAAGACGCTACAGACAGATTAATGGTTACATTGATAATGTCTGCAGGTATGTCCGCAGCCTTTAACGGTAAAGTTTTTTTTGAAACAAGAGAGGAACTTCAAAAAGATTATGACGAAGGAAATATTCCCTCTGAAAAAATGGAAGATGTAGAGAGAGTTTTAAATGACACAGAGGGGGTTAGTCAAGATGTTATTTTTGCTGACAACTCAACGGTTGAGGAATCTATAGATGACGATAAGTTTATTCAAGATGTTGCTGAAGGTAATATTGATGTTGTGATTGAAAACGACAAAGCTTTGGGAGAGCAGTTAAATATTAAGGTTAAAGATTTTAACACTAGTACGGCAATTGATAGGTTAAAAAATAAAGCGGCTAAAGATAATAAGAATAGCTTAGACGTCATAGTTCCAAACTTAAGTAAGAAATCTATTGCCGCAGAAGTTTCACTAATAGAGCAAGAGGCTAAAGATAAAATTAAAACATTCAACGCTAAAGATAGTAAGGCTAAAGCTTTTTATGCTACTGACTATACCGAGCCTGTAGTAGAAAAAAAGAAAGGGTCTAAACTATTCACTGAACCAAACGCTGAAACTAAAAATATATCCACAGAATTCAAAAAGAAAAAAGGAATCGAAGGTGATGATGGTGTTTTAATAAAGAAAATTGATAAAGACAACTCTAAAAAGATTGCTGACGAGTACGAGGCTATGGAGGATGGATCCGAAGATGCGGAGGTTCAGAAAGCTTATTCCGACTTGGCTGAGGAAACTTTAGAACAACATAAAGCAATTCAAGAAGGTGGGTATGAAATAGAAATTTGGGAAGGAGAAGGGGATCCTTACGCTAGTTCTGAAGAAATGATATCTGACATTAGAGATAATAAGAGGATGTATGTATTCAGTACTGAAGCTGGGTTTGGAGATTCTCCTATTACTGACAAACAAAGAAAACAGAACAAACTTCTTCAAGACTCTGGAATGAAGGATAAGAACGGGAAGCCTCTATTATACAATGATGTGTTTAGATTTGTTCATGACTTTTTCGGTCATTCAGAAAGAGGAAACGGTTTTGGACCTATAGGAGAGGAAAACGCATGGGATGTTCATTCTAGAATGTACTCTCCATTAGCTAGAAGAGCTATGACTACTGAAACTAGAGGTCAAAATAACTGGGTGAATTTTGGTCCTCAAATGAGAAATAAAGATGGTTCATTAAAAAAGAAAGGTGATGAAGGGTATTTAATCCCTAAGAAAAGAGCTTTTGCCGAACAAAAAATGGGATTATTGCCCGAGCAATATTCAGAGATTGCACCTTCAAAAAAAGAAGGTAAATGGGATGAGTGGACAGAAAATCCAGAAGGATGGGAAGGGAATGAGGTTTTTAATAGTTCTAAAGGAACTCCAGTTGTAGAATACAAAGGAAAGCCTATGCCTGGGAAAGAAATAAAAAAGGCTATAGGAGTATATGCTTCTAGAAAAAAGAAAGGAAGTAGTAAAGAAGAGTCTGCTAATTCAGCATTAGGTATAGTTAAAGACACTAAGTGGTATAAAGAATTGAGTAGTGATGAGAAAACTTCTTTTGATGTAGACTTTAAAAAATCCTTGGGAGTAGAAGAGGTTTTAGATCCGTTAAAAACTGCAGACATAAAGAAGCAGTCTAAAGCCATATCTACAGAAATCAAAGCTAGAAAAGACGGAACTGAAACAGACCCTGCTCTCGCTAAATTTGATGATAAAGAACTTTCAGATCAGAAAATAAAATTAGAAAAAAGAGTTGTTGAGTTAAGTAAACTAAACCCCTTAGTTAAACAAAAGGCTAGAACAGTACTTAAGAATAAACTTAAAGATATTCTTAGGGGAGTGAAAGAAGGTGTTAAGATTACTAAAAATGAAACGAAAGATATTCAAAAAAAATTAAAAGAGTATGCTGATTCTATGATTCCTAATGACGCTGCTAGAAAAGCCGTGTCTACTAAGATAATAAACGTAACTAAAAACAATATTGCTAAAAAGATTGCAGAGATAGACGCTATAGCGGAGGACCAACATCGAAAAATTGCTAGAGCAGCTAAGAAGAAAATAAAATCAGCAAGCAGAAACGCCCCTAGAAGTGTGAAAGGATTAGGTGAAGCATTGATTGAAATAAATCCTAGATTTTTGGATAAGGCTTCAGAATTGACAGATCTTGTTATTGAATATGTGGCTGCAGTAGGAAAAGGTAAGGGTGGAATTAATAACGTACAAGACAAGGTTGGAAGGCTTATAAAACAAGCTGATGATAACAGGGCTGATTTTGAAGCTAAAAAGTTTGATTCAGACTATAAGGAATATGTACTTAGTCAAACAAAATTAGGATTAGAGGAGTCGAGCATTCTGACCAAAAAAGAATTTAAAGACTCAATGGATAGCAGTACTGAATCAGATGTTCCAGAGACTGATGAAGGTAGCGAAAAGTCTAAAGATAGAGTTGAGTTAGAAAGAATTTTAGTATGGAGACTGGAAGATATCAAACAAAAATTTGAAGACTCTAAAGACTTGACTAGTGACGAAAAAAGTTTGTTAAAAAACTTATTAAAGATAGGTACAGAGGAGGGGGGTATTAGTATTGACAACTTCAGCAATGCTGAACTAAAGACTTTAAACAACGTAATATCAGAGCTAATTACCTATAATTCATTCAATCTTTCAGGACCTATAGAGGCGATAATACTTGGAAAAGTTGAGGCTAAAAATCTTAAAGAATCAAAGATAAAAACAATATTCAGTAAGTTTGTAGACACTTCACGGTCTTTGTTCGGAACATCGAAGTTGGCTGACGTTGAAATATTCTTTAAAGCTATAGCTGGTAAAAAAGGTAAAGAAATAAGACGAAGACTTATAGGTGACCTAGATGAGGGTGGTAATAAAACAAATAAACAGTCAGACGTTTTTAATGCTAAACTTGATGATTTATACAGGAAATTAAAAAATGAAAAAAAGTCATTAACAAAATTAGGTGTTGTATCTTATCTTTTTCAAAACGAAAAAGGGATGACTCAAGTTGAGATGGATAATGACTTTCAAGCTAAGAAACTAGAGATAGAACTTGAAATCGCCAAGATGAGAGAAATATCTAAAGATAAACAACTTTCTGGTAAAAGAAAGGGATTCGAAAAGGCTGCTGACGAGTTGCAAGAAGCTTACGATAATCATATAAAGGATGCAAAAACAAAAGAGGATGTATTGAATAGTCTTGATGACGCAGAAAAGGCTGTGTATGATTTTGCATTGAATGAGTTTTCAGATTTAGAAGGCAAACTAAAAACTTCTCACGAAAAATATACAGGGTCTGAATTCATAAGTTTTGATTTCTATATCCCTACAGCAAAGGTTAATGTCTTCAGAAGTAGTAGTGAAGAAACTGTTGACCTAGAAAAGAGAGTCAAAGGAATGGGGAATATAAATACTAAACAGTCTGGAACTACACAGAAAAGGGTTAAGATGGTGACTAAGAATTCTGACGGAACTGTTAATCATGATGCCACAGTGAGTGATGTTAGGTCTGTTCATATTTTTAACTTTAACCAAGTTGTCAAACAAAAATATCGAGAAGCACAATATGATATTAATACTCTTAAAGCTAGAAGAGTATTAAATTCAATGATGAACAGTAAAGATACTAAAGACTTTTTCGGTCCTGAAATATATAAGATTTTGGTTAATAAATTAGCTAACAAAATTGCTCTTCAAGGAGGAACTTTTAATGATGGAATTAAAGAGTCTAGTAATACAGGAAGAGTTTTTATGAATCTTGTGAATTATTATAAAGCTCTAAAATTAAAGACTGTAGATCAGTGGGTTAAACAGCCTGCATCTATTATGATTCATTCAGCTATTCAATTAGGTCCTTTAGCTACGATTAAAGGAACGAAGATATATGCCGAAACTGTCGTTAGTAAAGAGAAAAGAGCTGCCTTAGATAAACTAACAGAAGGTAGTGAGGTTTCTACAAGAATGACTATGGGTGAAAGCACCTATAAAGATAAAAAGTCTTTGATAGAGATGGGTTTAAAGAAAACAAACCTTGACAGAACTTGGGCTGGAAAAGCTTACTTAAAGATTTTTCCTGAAGCTTTAGCTCAAGGGGATAATGCAGCAACAAAAGCTTCATGGCTGGCTGCATATGTCAAAGCTTTGAAGGATAGCGGTGAAATTGAAAACTACTCAGACTTTGACATTATAGAGGCTTCTGAAAACATCAACATGGATGCAGTGAGAACTGCTAATTCTGCATCTAAAGAAATAAACGCTAACTCAGACCATTCGGATGCTTCAGACATGATGACCAAAGGAGAGAATCATTTGGTTAGAACATTACTATATAACTTTAGAACGTTTCAAATCAATATGTTTTTGCATTCATCTATAGCTATTAGGGATATAACAAACCCAGGGGAATTAAACGTGGACAAGAATGCTTCTGCCAGATATTTGGCTGGATCAGCAGCGGCTATGTTATCTTTTCAAGCTATTAAACAGTACGTTGTAAACGAAGGATGGGACTACGCTCTTGATTTAATATTCGACCTAGAGGACGAGGACACTGAAGAGGAAAGAGAGAAGAAACTAAACGATATGCTTTGGTCTTTTACTGCTGACGCTCTTGTAGGGGGAGCTCCAGGAGGAGCTGCTCTTGACGAAGGCTTTAAGAGAGCAGCGAATGGTATCTACAATTTAAACAAGGAAGATGCGAAAAGAGGATCTAGAGAGAAACCATCAAAAACACCTTTCTATATTAACGGGTCAGCTATGGGTGCTTTTTTTATGCCGTTCGAGCCTCTTATAGACTCTGGAGAAATCTTGAATGACTACTTGGATGATGGTGAACTAAGTCAAGAGAGTAAGTATCTTAGGTCTAAGGTTATTATGGGAGCTTTAGGGGAGGGATCTTTTGAGAGATTGTTTAGTAAAGCCTATTCAAGACAGAAGAAAGAAACTTCACGAGGACAGAGGTAATCAGAACAATAATTTTAGTATATTTGTATATAATTAAAAGATTTTCACAATGGCAATAACATTAAACGATAAAAACGGAATGGCTGACGCTTCTTACACTAATGTAAAGGAAACGTTTCCAGCATCTATAGCGG
>Ga0209482_1001274_pt1 | contig 17836 bp, 18 predicted proteins | sample CoawatmetaG10DNA_FD_187512 | JGI IMG/M metagenome (GOLD analysis project Ga0209482, IMG submission 187512) | Marine microbial communities from the West Antarctic Peninsula - Coastal water metaG104-DNA (SPAdes) (version 2) | ecosystem: Environmental > Aquatic > Marine > Coastal ...
TATGGCGTGATTTACTAAAACACCATTTGTTAGTTGAGCATCTTGATTATATGCTCCTAATTTTAAAACTTTGCAAATTGTATTATATTCATTAGTGCCTTGAGTTACTTGAACACCATTTACATAGCACTCGATCGAGGCCACAATACTTTCTATGTTAGCGGGAAGCAATCCATAAACAATTGTTGATGATGTTGCTCCAACACCTGCTTTGGTTTTGATATTGAAGAACATACGAAGAGATTTCATGTCTAAAACCGAGTTTTCTGGAAGAGTTATTTGAATAACACGACCAGCAGTTGCCGATGTGGAAGAATTGGGTTCTATACGGAAGGTATTACGAGAGTAGTTAGATAGCACTTCACTAGCAAAATCAACATTTTCTGGAAGCATATTTTTTTATACTATATGAAAATATTTAAAATTTTTTAATTAATTTAATTAATTTAATTAAATGATAAATTAAATTAATTATTGCCTAAATAAAGTTTAATTTAATTGTGGTTTTAAATTACCAGTTCTATTACCCGAAGGCATATTAGATTGATTAGCCACATAGGGTTCTTCAATAATTTCATATCGTAGAACCATCTGATAACTCATTTGTCCATTCTTATATTGGTTTGTATCAACTTCAGCAATAGGGCGACCTTTTCCATCAACAATAGAAAATTGACAATTGTCTATATGATTCTGTTGCAGTTTTATGCTAAATACTTCATCACCATCATCTTTATAAATAATCATAGCAGGTTCTATTAAAGATAATCCATCAAAAGTTCCAGTTTGTAATGGTATAGTAGCAAAAGTTTGAGATGTTATGCATACAGATGTGGAACTATTAGCGTCCATATTAGGTGTTTCTAAATTAGAATTTCCTAAATTAACTACTAATCTTAAATTTTCCATAGAATATAAAGATGCGGGATAAAAAGATGTATATGTATTTAGACTTTTAGACATACTTTCTTCAGGTGAAAATTGACCTGATAAATCTTGCTGAATTGATTTACCACCAAATATTTCTGCAACATCACTAAATAAACCATTTGGCGTTACATTATTAGGTATAGATACTTGTCTGCTTGGTGGAACTTGAAGAAAAAGTATTTTTTTATTGTTTGTGCCTAAAGATACAGATGTTATTGTTAATTTGCGATCTCTTTGATCGTATGTTACTGATGCGTCTGTAATAGTTCCCGCAGTAAATGCTGTTTTTATAGCCGCACATAAAGAATTTGCAACGGCATCTGTAGCTCCAAAAGTATAGTAATCTCCTTCAGGTATTTTTAATTGCAGAAAAGTTCCAGCAGAGGTTGGTGGTGTTCCAGAGGCTGGTGTAAAAATATAAAATGTATTATTATATTCATTAATATTATAAAATGTTTTTTTCATGGTAAATTGTTGTAACGAGAGTTTCATACCGAATCCTTGCGGAACTACTAAAGTTTGAGATGGGAATAATAATTGAACTTTATTATCTGAACCATGGTATTGTTCTGTGTCAATAAAAATATTTCGTTGATTAGTAGATGACATTTTATTATATATTAATATAATAAATAAATTTAATTAATTACTAAATTATTTATTTCAGGTTCTTCTTCTTTGTCTTCTTCAGGTAATAAAAAATCTTGTTTAATAATTGTTGATGTATCTAATTGTCTTGGTTTAGCGGTTGTTATTAATTCTTGTAATTCTTCGTCTGTTGCTTGAACTAATAATAAACACATTAAATAATCTAAATTAGGGTAACGAGCCATCAATTCATCTATTTTCTTTTCTTCTGCAATACTATTGGCTTTAATAGGTTTTAATATTTGTCCTTTATCACCATATGTCACATCATCGGTAATTGCTCCTTCAACAAGCACTCTTTTGTCAAGAGTATTCATTATTATATATATAATAAAAATATATAATAATTTATTTATATTTTCCTAAATTAATTTATTTTTTATTTTGCGTCAATATCATAAGATTCTTTAAGTGTTGATAATGATGTCCCTCTATTACTGCTAATTTCAGTTAATTTATCTAAATTATTCCTAAAATGATTAATTATAATTTTAACATAAGTCCCTTCTCCTAAATTATCAAGTGTGGCTTTTTGAATGTAGTAACCCACATTTTCTTTATTTGGAATAAAAACACAAGAATTTTCATCTCCTTTCTTTCTACATTCAAAAATCTGTTTAATAGCATTTAAAAACTTTGGGTCGGTTATAGTATCTGTTTTCATTCCATATTTATTTGCTGTTTTATAATTGCGTCTATATAAGGTTGCTTTTTTTGCGCGTTTGCTATACCACAGATAGTTTATATTTTTATCTTCTTTTGTATCTCTTTTAAATGCAACTAATTCAAAATTTAAATCCATATTACGGGTATGAAAATAAATTAATAAATAATTTATTATGAAATCAACCCAACGCTCACTTTCATATAAAAATGCTAAATAATCTAATAAATCTTGATATGTAGGTAATCCAGCACTTTTTAATTTTTCATTCTTTTCTTTAACATGACCCTGTAATTTTGCTTTATTTTCATCTCTTTGTTTCATTAATTTAGTTGTAGGTTGCTCTTCCATTTTCCGCACCATGATAGCAATATTTAATAGTGCTTGTTGGCTATTTAAATTTGATTCTTGAGTTACGAATTCTAAAATATTACGCTCACTTACATTTTGAATATCTATTGTTTGCTCCATTTCCTTATCAACTATTTTCTTTAATTTATTATATTGTTGCTTATATGATTTAATAGTATTCGCGCTTTTGTCTTTAATATATTCGGTAAATTTTGCTAATTCACTCATTTGGTTATTTATAATATATATAAAGAAAAAAATATCTTTAAATCAATTTTAAAAAAAATATTATAATTAATTATTTTCCCTAAATATTTAATTAATTTTTTCTTCCATTAATTTTATATGTTTTGGAGTTTTTTGGTGTCTTACTAAATTAGTAAAAGTTGTAAAACAACCACAATCACAAGTTATTTTTTTATTTCTTTTTTCGTTATATTGCTCTTTATTATTATGATAATATTCTTTTTGATATTCTGTTATTTTTTCTTTATTATTTTCTGCATATTTTTGTATTCTTTCTTTATTATCTTGATAATATTCTTTATGTGTTCTTCCTGCTACATTTCTATTTAAACATTTATTATTTCTAATATATTCTCCTTCTTTTTTTAATAATTCTGCTTTATTATTACACGAATAATATTCAATTAATTCAATTCTTACATCATCATACTTTTCAAACAATATTTTTGAACGACAATCATTAGCTTTTTTTTTATGTCTGTTTTTTCTTTTATATAATTCATCACAAGTAGAACCAATATAAATTTCATCTTCTGTTGCTTGAGGACTCCATAATTTATAAATTTTTGCTTTTTGATAATCAGGCATCTTATAATATCTTAAATTATCTTTTTTCTTTTATATCAATTTTTTATTTATTTTTTTTTATTTTTATATTATAAAATGAAAGTAACTATTACTGATAGTACTAATCCTAAAAAAAGATTGATGGCGATTTTTTTAGATAATAATAAAAAGGTAAGGACCACTCACTTTGGTTTAAAAGGTGGTTCAACATTTATAGATCATAAAGATGAAACTAAAAAAAAGAATTATTTAGCAAGACATAAAGTTAGAGAAAATTGGAATGATTACATGAGTGCTGGTTCATTAGCAAAAAATATTTTGTGGAATGAGCCAACATTAACAGCAAGTATAAAAGATTATAAAAAAAGATTTAATTTAAATTGATATATTACTTATATCTGATATTACTTCTTCACTTGATTCTTTAAACATTTTAAGTAAGCAATCTCTATAATATTTTCTTTCACCACCATAAGGCTCATATATTTCATTAAATAATTGTTCTCTCTGTTTTTTCTCTTCATAATTTATTCTGTATCTATATTTATTATTTAAATAGTACATTCTATAATATTCACTTCTTGGATAACTTACATTACTTGGTCTTGGCATTCTTATATTATACATTATTATTATTATTATTTGGATTTACAATATTTACATTTGCTAAATCCTCAACAGGTATAGGCTGACGGATACATTCTAATCCACATAATTTAATAACACTACATCTGCTTTTAATACATGTATTTAGCAATAATCCAAGCATTCCACTTATAGATGCAACAAGTGTCAATAAAAAAGCCTCATTTGTTTGTATAAAATTTGTTGCACCACAATTACTCATTTTATATTAAATAAAAGAAAATAAAATATATTTAGTATATATAAATGGATAAAGACGATTATTATTATGATTTTAAAATGTGGGATATTGATCCTGAAAAATTAAAATGGTTGATGACTAAATAATATATTTTTTTAAATTAAAAATTAAATATATTATTTTTGAACTTAAAGAAATTACTTCTTTTATTCTTCATCGTTATATAAATCTTCATCTACATACAAGTAAGCAATACAATTATTTTCCCATTCGTGATTTAATTTATATTTTGTTTTAATTGTTGCTAATTTATCGCTTCCACCATAAGAATATTCATAATGTAAATTAACAATTGTATCGTCATAAGGCATATACTCGCATAATATAAAACAAATTACATTATTATTATCTTTATCTTTAAATCTATCCATTATACCATCATCTTTATCCATATCACGAAAATATATCTCTTCATAACCATCTTTAAATAATTCGGTTAATTCATTTTTTAATTCATTCATCATAATATTATTATTCATATTTTATTGCTTTATTATCGTCTAAAAATTTAAAAAAAAAAGTTATCAATTTTTTTTTAAATTAAAAATTAAATATATTATTTTTGAACTTAAAGAAATTATATATTTAAAAAAAAATTGATAAAAATATTTTTTTATTTTATAGATGATAATAGATAATAAAATAATGAATACTATTATCAAATTGAAAAATGAGTGTTCTATTTGTTATAATGATAAAATTATTATTCCTTGCGGTTCATTTAATAATTGTAACGCTTCTGTATGTAATGATTGTTATTATCGTTGTTCATCAAAATTATATTTTATGAGTTTTGAATGTATTTATTGTAAATCTTATAATTTTAAAAAAGGATTAATTGATGAATTAAATGAGGTTTTTGGTGAAAATAGTGAATATCAAACTAATAAATATATTATATGGGTTCAATTATGGAAAAATAATAAAGATTTATTAGATTATTGTATTGATGATGATATTATAATGCCTTGTATTCCTTGTGATTAAAAATTAAATATATTATTTCTGAACTTATATAATCTATATAGTTTATACTAAATTTCATAATTTCCTAATTTGGAAGGTTAAAGGTTAGGATATGTTAATATTTTGAAGGCTGAAAATTCTAATAATATATATATACTATTCTTTACTATATATATATTTTTATAATCTTTTTTTTCTTATTTTAACCTAACCCCTAACCTAAAATAAAAATAATAATAAATAATAAATAAATAAAAGCTATATAGGTAATAAAAAAGATAAAAAAGAAAAAAAAAGAGGGTTAGTGTAGAAAAAAAAAGGTTAAAAAAAAGTAAGGAAGGTTAGGAAAAGATAGATTGGTTCATAGAATCACAAATACTAAACTAAACAACCAAGTTCCCAATTAAACACAATCGTGCTTACATTTTTAGGGTGAATAATACTATATTGAAATTTATTAGCATAATTTTTTAGTATTTTTCCAAAAGTAGGCATATTACAAACATTTTTATAACCTATTTCATACATATGTTTTCTAAAATCTTCATATAAAGTTCTTGTTTTAATTCTATTAGAATCTTTTTCATATTCTTCTGTATGTATATGTTCTAAAAATATTTCTATAGGATCTTTATTTAAATTATGTAAATCAGTTGTTGCTTCTGTAATAACCCTATCCCTTTCAGGATTAAATTTGCTTATATCTCTTTCCATTAAAAACTTATAAAAACTATAAATTGTTTTATCATCATTAATTGATGCAAATAATTTTGTAAAATAGTCATTATTACCTTTATATTTATCACTACATTCTAAAATTTGGAATCTTCTATCGTCTTTCGTAATAGAAATAGGTTTAATATTATTTGTAGTAAAAGCATAATTACAATAATCAATAGAAGGAAATGGATCAATTCCTTTATATTCAATATTAACAGATGTTCTTGTAATAATATTTTTAATTTTATCTACAACTTGATTTGTATCTCTTCCAGTAGCCTCATTTAAAACAACCATAAATTTTCCAGCAATAGCACTATTGAATTTTCCTACAATAGAATCAATATCATCAGTATCATAAACATATTTTAATCCCATTAATCGTTTTAATAAATTTTCAACTAATGTTGTTTTACCAGTTCCTTGTAATCCTTGTATTAATAAACATACACCAGTTTTTATATGTGGTTTTTTAATTAAATGAGCAAAATAATTTAATAAATATTCATATACTTTATCATCATAATTAGCAACAACTTTAAAATGATATTTCAAAGTTTCAATACTAACCTCTTCTTTAAATTCAAATTTTTCAGCATCAAATCCCTCCCATGTATTATATATTCTATCTGGACATAAATCTTTATTAGGATAAACACCAATACCGAAATATTCTTTAATTTTATTATCAAATTGATAATCTTGCCAAAATTCGTTAATTTTAGCAAAATGAGATTTTTCATTTTTTACAGGTATTAAAGAACCTCGTTCATTTAAATAACACATACCATTTAAAGAATGAATTTTAAAATAATATTTATTAAAATAATTTTGTTGAGCTGATGAAGTAAAAAGCATCTTAAATTCATCAGCATCAAAGAATACAGAATCTTTATATTTTTTAACATCACTTAATTTATCATCAAAAGCTTTTACTTCAAAAACAACATCAGTATTTTTATTAATAGTATCAATAAACTCATCAATATTAGAAATATCAGATTTGCGATATTGTAAGCCATCATAACAATACGCAGTAGGACGAATATTAAATGTTTTTTTAATAAAATTATAAGTATTATCAATTGTTTTAGATTCTAATTCTTGAAAATAACGGGCAATAATTCTTGGTTGTGCAACCTGATAATCGTTAATGTTAAAATCTTTTGGTTTTTTTCTTTTATCTTTTTTACAATCTATTATTTGTTGTTCGTCCCATTCAATTTTTTTATCTTGTAATATATCTAATTTAATGTCATCAAAAATATTAATTTCATTATATCTTTCTCTTCTTATTAAAACATTAATACCTTGTTTAATATCTTCTTTAACCTCATAATACCATTTAGGTATTTTAACATCATCATCTGATAAATTAAATTCTTTTAACCAATTCTCATATAATCCACCATATAAAATTCTTGTTAATAATTTTTTAATTACATCTTTTTTGGTGTAATCTTTTTTATTATCATCATTATATTGCTTAATACAATCCTCATCAATTAAAAATGATTTAAATAATTCATCTCTATTATTAATAAGATATTGTAAATTTTCTAATTCAAATTTTTCTTTTCTTAATTCATTAATTAATAATTGAAAATGACAACTTTTTATGTCTAAATCATATTCTGTATCACTAAATAAACTACTTCTTAATTTACGCCACATATATGTAGCACTAATTAAAGAGCCGTCTTTGGGGTAATATCTTCCATATTTTGTTTTTTTAACATAATCAATTTTAATTTTATTTTTATTTTTATTAGCTATATCGCAATATTTTCTTATTCTTTTTCTTTCAGCATCGTATATATCAGGGTGTCTAAAAATATCATTAATTAAATTTTTGTCAGGATATTCGGTTAGAGTAAAAGCAACTTTATAATCTTCATTTGATTCTTCTAAATTGTTTGATGACATTTTTATTATATATATATATAATATTTTATTTATATCAATTTTTTCCTAAATAATATAATTAATTATTTTTACAAAATATAAATAATTAATTTATCTTAATTTAAAATATTGTGAGTAATCTATTTTTTCAGGTAATGGTTCTTCTTCATATTCTTCTTGTATCGGTGGTTGTCTTGGTTGTCTTCTAATAGGCGGTGGTTTTGGTTCTCGCTCAACATAAATAACCTTTGGCTCTTTTTTCTTTGGCTCTCTCTTTTTTTTAACAATAATAACCTCTTCCTCCTCTTCTTCGCTCTCGCTTTCGCTCTCTTCTATAATTACTTGTTTTTTAACTTTAGGTTTTGGTTTAGGTTTTTCTTTTATAATCTTTTTAGGTTTAACAATTACTTCCTCTTCTTCTTCTACTTCATGTTCTTCTTCGTTATCTTCATTAACTATTTCTATACTTTTTTTATCATCATTTTTGCTTTTATTCTTTCGCCACTCTTTAAATTCATCTCTTTCTTTGGCTCTGTTAATTTTATTTTGCTCAACCTGCTGTCTATGGTTGTCTTGTTTGACATCAGCATTTTCTCTTTTTTTTTGCCTTGTTTGAGCCATCAAAGCTCTACGCTTTTCAGTTAATTTCTCTTTGTAATCAGGCGCATCTTTGGCGGGGAGTACAAGATCAGCCATTTATAATATATAGAAATATTAAAAATTCTATATATTATTTTCCTAAATATTTATAAATTATTCTTTTTTTTGGCTTTCCAATTTTTCATATAATCAGGATTATTAACACGCCATTTTTTTTGATTTTCTCTAATTCTACATCTATTTGCATCACGATACTCTTGCTTTGACCTACCAGCAACAATAATATTTATACATTTATTATTTTTAATATACTCACCTTCTAATGTTTCTAATTCAACCCTGTTAAGACAAGGATAATCTTGTATTAATTCCATCTTCCAATTACCATTATTAATAATTATTTTACTTGATCCATTATAATGTTCTTTTTTAGAATCTTTAACATGCTCCGCTTTGCGTTGAGATAGCTTTTGTGTTGTGCTTCCATAATACACTAATTCTTCATTTGATAAACTATAAATTTTATAAATTTTGGAATTTTCATAATTAGGCATTTTTATAATTTATGTTTTTATTTTATTTTTCTCCTAAATAACTTAATTATTTAATCTTTGACTTTCAACTATTTTGTCTAACTCCTCTTGCACAATTTCTTTATTATCAAATGATTTAGTGTAATACATTTTACCATATATTCTTATTTGTCCTCTATATGTAGTTTTTCTTGCTCCAATCCTTGTTGTAATTGTTCCAATATTAGTTTTCTTTTTGTTAAATGATTGTCCATTATAAATATCGCTACTCCATTCTAAATTATCTTTATGATTATTAAAACTATTAGAATCAATATGATTAACAACTCTAAAATTATTAGGATTTGGAATATAATGTAATGCAACTAACCTATGAACGCTAAATGCTTTACCATAACCATTTTTATATAACATATAACCATAATAATCTTTTCTTAATCTTGGTTTTAAAAACATTTCCGCACTAAGAACATTTGCGTGATGAGTTTTTTTTCTTGATGTTGATAAACAACGACCATCTTCATATATTAAATAATTTTCATATCCCTCAATCTCCATAATGGTTATATATAAATAGCAATATTTTTTTTAAATCAATTTTTTATAAATTATTAATATCAATAAATTCATCAAATTTTTTTCTAAATTTACTTTGGTGTGGTTTTGGGTGCAAATCAACGAATAAAAAACTAAATTCATCATTAACAGCATAATCATAAACTTTTTGGAATGTATCAGGACCAATATCACCAGCTAACTCTTCTTCAATTTGTTTATATTCTTTTTGAGATTTAGTTTTAAAGATAATTAAAGAGGTACAATTATTTCTTATTGCTTTTGATATACCACCTGAATTTATGGTATATGTTTGAGTAAGAAAATAATTAGAACAACCCAAAGCACCGCCACCACCTTCTTCAACACAAAATAAATGCCTATGCAAAATACACCAGTTATTAAGTTTTCTTATTCCTTTTGAAAATAATTGTGAGCCAAGACAATCATCAAATAGGCAACAAATACGAGGTCTTCTTCCATTATATTTATGTTCAGGTGGTTGAATCATGTTATAATCATTTACAAATTTATCAATTGTTTCATCATCTATTAAATGATAATCATTATTATTGCTGTTTTTAATAAATTCCTTATATTCTCTCATCTCACGATGATATGTATCATATTCTTCTGCTTCTAATTCCATTTTACTTTTAATTTGTTCCATTATTGTTAAATCTTCTAAATCATCATAACAATTGTCAGGATCTATATCTAACATACTTAATAATGTTGCATTACTTTTCGCTGTTGGACTGATTAAATGAATGATATCATAATTCATATTTTTTATTAAATTAACAACTGACACGCTCTTGCCAGACCCCCTTTTTCCAATACATAGCAGCTGTTGGTGCATTTTTGGTAATTCATAATCCGTATCATAAGCAAAGGCATCTCCTTTTGGAACTTGAATTTTTAAATTTTTACTTTTCATTAAAATATATTATATTATGAATATATAAAATATTTATAAATTTTTAATTATTAATAGCGTTAATCAAACCACCAATTCCAGTACCAAGAGCTGTTAATCCACCAATAACAGCTAATTCAGGAGCAACGAATGGAGCAACTGCAGCACCAAGAGCATAAGAAGCAACCCTACCTAAAGCAAAATCTGCAACAGCTTCTGAAACAGGTAAAGTTCCTAATGTAACAGCACTATTAACAATATTAGCAGTAGGTTTATCTTTTATTAATGAGCCTACAGCATCGCCCAACTCGGCGCTTCCAAGAGTCCCAAATCCACCTTTTAACATTTTTCCTCCAGCTAAAGCTGATGTGATAAATCCAGCGCTAAACTCACCTACTTGTTTTTGTTGTTCTTCTATTTTAGACCCAGCAACTGAACCTATAACCATACTGCTTATGCTTCTTGGTGTAAAACCTAATTTTTTAATATCAGTTGATTCTGTTACATCATTATTTAAATTATTAACATGTTCTTTTAATTCGTTTTCTAATAAATTTATATTTTTTTGTCTAATATGTTGAGGTGCGTTAGAATGATCAATCCGCTCTAATCGTGATGTTTCAAATTCAACAGGGTCAATAGATATATTTTCATTTAATTTAATATTTTCCATTCTTGACATTTCACTACCAACTTCATTCCATAATTTAGCCTCAATTCCGCCTCCTTTAATTCTATTACTAAATTTAATTGTTCTGCTTCCATCAATTAATGATTTTTCTTGTTCAACATCATTAGGTGTAATTCTTTTTAAAAAATCAGTAAATGAGCCACCATTTTCTTTTATAATTTTTGCTTTTTCAACCATGTCTAATTCCCCAAGTTTTTTACCAGCACTTACAATTCTATCTTGTAGCATATGTTTTCTACCTGTAGTTCTTGTAGCGTCGTTTTCATTAGTAAAATTATTATTAGCGTGACCAGCTATTGGATCAATTAAACTTGTATTTTCAGTAATAGGCAAAATAGTTCTAATTTCAACATTTTCATTATTTAATGCATATATAGGAGCTAATGGACTGACGATGTCTTCAGTTGTATTAATAATTGTATGTTTAGAATTTCCAACAACAGAATTAACAATATTACTTGCACTAATAAATGGATTAAATACAACACTTGGAATATCATATTTATTAGCCAAATAGGTAGCAAAATGCCCTCCTCTGCTATATCCAGTTATATTTTCTATAATATAATTATCTCTTACATTATTATAAAAATTATCTATTTTTATATGAGCTTCTGTATCTAATTTAGGACTACCAAATATTATACCATTAGAAGCCCAGTCTTTTTTAGCGTGTTTAGATAAAGATGAACCACGAAATGCTAATGTAGCCTTTTTAGATTCTTTATTTACAAATACTAAAGCATCAGATGTTGAATTATCAAAATCAATATTATATTTTTTAACACCATTTTTTTTTAAATAATTTTCTACTTGTTGTTGCGTTGAACCATGTCCGTACATCATAGATGCTTCATTCATAAAAGCAAATTCTCTTTGTCCTGTTGTAATACCTTCATGTGTCGGTTTCATAATACTATTGCCAAAAATAGGAACTAATCCCTGTTTTGCTTTTTCTTTTTGTTTTTCATCATTAGTTAATCCATCTAATATTTTATCTAAATGGTCGTGTAAATGATGTTTCCCCTTACTTTTAAAAGGTTCTAAATAAGTATTACTTTTTTGTTTTTCATCTTTTTTAACTTCATGTTTTTTATGAGATATTTTATGAGTTATTGTATGATTAATTTTATCAGGCAATTTAGGTTTATATTTAAATCCTTCATCACCATATCTTATTATCTCTTTTTCAACATCATATAAATATTTCTTGCGTATCATTTTATATTATATAATTATATAAAATAAAATTATTTATTTATTTATTAACTTACCTTAACTAATGATGCCATACCAGCAACGGCATAATTACTACTATTAACATTTGTGTTAAATGTTATAATATCTCCTATCGCCATTTGGACTAAAAACCCACCGCCTTTTGTCCGTGCGTCGTCTAATTCTGATGCTGGGTCATTATCTACTATTTCGTGGATTACAATTCCATTTCTTAATACATATATATATGAATACCGAAAAGTATTACCCGACCCACGTTGGTCTAATGAAAAACTTAACTGATACCACCCAAGGGTTGGTGTTGTAAATAAACTAGTCCCCCCTGATGTAATACCAACCGATACTTGACTGACCCAAGAGGTTAATGGTAAGTATCCCGAACCAATATTAGCTTGAGTAATAGTAGAATTAGCATAAATAGGAATGCCTGTTGTAGCAGTATTTGTAATAGTAAAAGCAGGATATGTTCCAGTAACATTAATACCTGTTCCATTAGTTAATGACACATTATTAGCTCTTGTAATCTCTCCTGTTCCATCATCATAATGTAATGTTTGAGCTTGTGTTAAAGAACGTATTGGTTTTATATAAGTGCTATTTGCTTGAGCAGGGTTTAAATCACTTCCTGTGCCATTTAAAACAACTGTTGATGAAAAAGAACCACCATTATCACTTGCTCTATGACCAATTGCTATCGTGCTTAATTGAACGAATGATGAACCTTCATAATAATAATGTTCATTGTAACCAACATTATTTCCTTGTGCATACCTGGACTCGACAACCAGGTCTCCAACAACCCTGTCTGAAATCGCGGTTGCTTGTGAAATTTTTCTCCATTGGAAGTGAAACAACCCATAGCTCCCTGAGTTGCGAATGGTATAACCATTTCCATAAAAAAAAGACTGTATACACCATCATCATGTATTATAAAAAATCCTCTTGTTGATTCTATCCCCACTATTACATGTGGGTTTTCTGTTTCGCCTGTTATAGCAGTTAATATGCTTTCTTCTTTAGTAAAAAACTTATCTATTTTAATTGTTTTATCGTGAATAATTTCTATAACTTTAACGTTTTCAATTAGATTGTCTTTCTTATTTCTAAATAAACAAAATCATTACCAAGTAAAGAATTAACTTTTTGTAAATGAATTGTTTTCTTCCAAGGTCTCACAACGGCGTTGCCTCGTCGCTACACTTTTTACTTACTCTCAAGTGTTTTTACTTTTGCTTCTAACGATTTTACACATTCATTTAATTCTTGAACGGCTTTTATTAAGTAAGGATACAAACTTCCATAATCTATTGCTTTGAAATATTTTTTAGTGTCTATACCCAGTTCTTGCTCCGTTATTAACCAGTTTAACTCTGGTATTTTCTCTACGTCTTGTGAAATTAAACCCGCTTCGTTTATAGCTTCAACACCAGTTAAATCAGAATCTTCTACACCTTCGGGAACATAATGTCCGTGATGCTTTAAATACTTTTTAGGTTGAAGTTTATTTATAATGTCTAAACAATTATCAGGAAGATTGACTGTGCGAGATTTAAACCTATCGTCACTTGTAATTGTAAGATTATGTGATGCCTGACACTGGTTGCTTCTCGCACGGAAACTCGAAGAACCAGCGAATAAATTAGCGCCGTTAAATCCACCATACCAAGACCCAGCCGACCCTGATCCGTACGTGTGACTTGGGTGGTTATGTTCTATAGTAATATGAGCGGAATTTATATTACCTAAACGTTGAATGTTTTCATTACCGATTCGGTCAATAGTATTGGCAAATATAGTTCCAGTCGCCGTTAGATTAGTAAAAGTAGAACCTCCTGTTGTAGCAGTATTTGTAATAGTAAAAGCAGGATATGTTCCAGTAACATTAATACCTGTTCCATTAGTTAATGACACATTATTAGCTCTTGTAATCTCTCCTGTTCCATCATCATAATGTAATGTTTGAGCTTGTGTTAAAGAACGTATTGGTTTTATATAAGTGCTATTTGCTTGAGCAGGGTTTAAATCACTTCCTGTGCCATTTAAAACAACTGTTGATGAAAAAGAACCACCATTATCACTTGCTCTATGACCAATTGCTATTGATGATGAACCTAGTGAAGCTCTACCTGATAAATGACCGATACTTACTGCGTCATTACCTTGAGTATTTGCACCACTAAAATGACCGATGGCAACACTATTACTTCCCTGTGTAACTAAAGCACTTGAACTTCCAATTGCTATTGAGTTAATTCCTTGATTTGAATTTCCAGCTTGAGTTCCGATGCTTATTGCATCACCTTTTTGATTAACTGATCCAGCGTATGTTCCAATTGCAACTGAATTTGATGATTGATCTGTAGCTCCTGCTTGGAAGCCGATTGCCAAAGCTGAACTTTGCTGATTAGAACTACCAGCAGAAGAGCCAATTGCTATTCCATAAGCGTGTTGATTTTGTTCTCCAGCTTGTTTTCCGATAGCAACCGATTCACCTATAAAGCTACTAATTCCTTTTCCTTGTTGTAATTTCCCAGCAGATGAACCAATTGCTACACATTCAATATTTTGAGTTGTTTTACCTGCTTCGTTTCCAACAGCAATTGAATTTACTGATTGATCTGTATATGCAGAGAAATAACCAATAGATATAGCTTTTTCATTTTGATTGGCTCTTCCTGACCCCGACCCAATAGCAATAGTTTTTAAACCTTGATTGAAATAACCACATGAATCTCCAATTGCAATTGCACCACTTTTTTGATTATTTGTTCCTGCAAAAGTTCCAATAGCAATTGCCACTCTATCTTGTCTTGTTTTACCTGCTTGATTTCCGATAGAAATTGAATCACCTGATTGATCTATTGCTCCTGCTTGGTATCCAATTGAAATAGATCCTATTTCTTGATTTGATTGACCAGCCGTTGAACCTATTGCAATTGTATGTGGTTGTTGATTTGATTCACCTGCTTGTTTTCCAATAGCTATACTTTCACCTATAAAGCTACCAATTCCTTGTCCTTGTTGTAAATTCCCAGCAAATGAACCAATTGCTATGCATTCAATATTTTGAGTTGTTTTAGCTGCTTCGTTTCCAATAGCAATTGAATTTACTGATTGATCTGTATATGCACAGAGATTACCAATAGCTATAGCTTTTTCATTTTGCCTGATACTTCCTGCTCCTGACCCAATAGCAACAGATTTTAAACCTTGAAAGGAATAACCACAAGATTCTCCAATTGAAACTGCACCTTGTCCTTGATTACCTAATCCAGATAAAGTTCCAATAGCAATAGCCGCTCCATCTTGATTTGTTTTACCTGCTTGATTTCCAATTGAAATTGAATCCCCTGATTGATCTGTTACTCCTGCGAGGTATCCAATTGAAATAGCTCCTGCTTCTTGATTTGAATTCCCAGCCCTTGAACCTATTGCAATTGTATGAGCTTCTTGATTTGATTGACCTGCATATCTTCCAATTGCTATTGCTTCACCTGTGAAATATAAAAAATCTTTACCTTGTTCTATTTCACCTGCTTGACAACCGATAGCTATATTATACTCTGTATTATTAAGATCACATGCTTTATAACCAATTCCAATTGAATTACCATTTAGAGTTGGTGTTGTCCTTGCATCTCCACCCAAAAAAATATTAGCACTTGTATCACCAAATATTCTTAAATCACCTGATACTGTGACGATTGGGATAGAGCTTATATCCAAACTATTAACTAAATATCTTACTTTATCAGTAAATTCATATTTTTGTAGTGTTGAATTATAATACATTATAGAGCCGTTTTCTTTTATAGATGTATCTACATCTTCTACATCATCTAATTTAAAATCAAATAACGTTATTTTCCCTGTATGAGCATCACCTGATAGCCCGACAACATTAACTAAATCATTTGTTAAATAAAAATTACTATCATTATCTAATGATATACTCCATTTATTATCTAAATTAATACCAGAAATTTCAATAGTTCCACCCGATCCACCTCCTCCACTACTTGGTAAGTCTGCTTCTTGTGCTATAATTTTGCGACACGTTATAACACCTCCATATAGCGATTCACCGAAAGTAGTCATATTTATTATTATATTATATAATAATATTTTTTTTATTTATATATAATATAAATGTTTGCAGATTCTGTTATTGACTCTTACAATAAGTTTGTTGATAAAAAATGTAAAGAAGTAATGAAAAAAAATAAATCGTTAGCCACAAGAGATTACCTGTCAGCTGATAGAGTATTTAATAAGGAATTAGGAGGCTTTGTTTCTGCAAAACCACTAAATAAAGAAACATTTAAAAATATAATCAAAAACTCATATAAATATTTAGGAGAGAAGTCTGTTACCGAACCTCAATTAGAAGACTTGTGGGAAAAAGGCTTTAATAGTTTCAGTATGGACGAATTTATGGAGTATATTGATATAGTGCAGAGCGGTGATTTTTCTACTATTGGTGAAGCGTTTAATAGCTTTAAGAAGGAATTAGACGACAGGACAGCGACTGCATCTATGAGCTTATCAACACCTTCTATGTCCTCAACTCCTTATATGTCCTCAACTCCTTCGGGTAGTGCTAATAACGCTTCAAATTTCACGCAGGTGTATCCTCCTGCAGGTTCTGAAGGTGATTATGGGTTTGCAAAAAGCGGTAGCGGTCAAGAAGTTAGTAATACAAAAAGGAAGCAGTTTGAAAGAGAACGAGTTCAAGCAGAGGTAAGTGAAACAGGAATACGACCAGTCATGGAGAGAAGCGTATTTACAGGCAAAGCTGGACGACCATCTGCTCCAGTAATTGTAGAAAGTTCGGGATTTATAGAACGACTTGCTCAAAGTAGAAGGGACAGAGGCATAGAACCTCCATAAATTTTAATAATTTATTTAATATTTTTTTAAATTATTAAAAAAAAGTAGAGAGAAGCAATTAAAAATAAATTAAATGATAAAAATATTTATATTGGTTCTCTCTAATTTTAAAAATATATTTATAAAAAATATAGATAAATAGTTTTATTTTGTAATTGTTAATGAGTAGAAATATTATAATAAATTTTATATTTTTTATTATGATAAATATTATTAGTTATTTTTGTATGATATTTTTGAGAGAACAAAGTAATTATTTGTATCTTGTTCAGTTTGGTTGTTCTTACAGAAAAACACTACAAAAAAATAGCGGGATTTTAACCCCGTGAAACGCCACGCTTTTAAAATGTTTTTATTATCATAAATGGTAACAAAATAAAAATATATAAAAAATCATATAGTTATTGTATTTTTAATAAAAATAAAAATAAGATGAAAAAAGATAAGAAAATTTAGAAATTTTATTTCTAAAATGCTCTCATCAAGTGTCCGCGAATAATTTAATTATTCGCGGACACTTGATGAG
>Ga0209482_1001275_pt1 | contig 17826 bp, 12 predicted proteins | sample CoawatmetaG10DNA_FD_187512 | JGI IMG/M metagenome (GOLD analysis project Ga0209482, IMG submission 187512) | Marine microbial communities from the West Antarctic Peninsula - Coastal water metaG104-DNA (SPAdes) (version 2) | ecosystem: Environmental > Aquatic > Marine > Coastal ...
AGTTGAGTTTTAATTTTACTCAAAAATTCTTTGGTTATTCCCAAATAAGAAGCAATCATATATTGAGGAATTCGTTGCTCAATTTCAGGATATGTTTCCTTAAATATTAAATAGTGTTCTTTGGCTGCAAGGCTAAAATTTTTAATAATTCTTTTTTGTGAAGCTACAAAAGCACGTTCAATAATCTTTCTAAAAAATCGCTCGAGCTTGGGAATGTTGGTGTATAACTCCTCAAGATTTTCAAAGGTAAATTGAATAAGTTCAGTATTCTCTAAACATTGAACGTTAAAGTCGGCAGGAGTTTGAGTTATAAAACTTCCTAAATCTGAAGTCCACCAATCTTCAACGGAGAACATCACAGTATGTTCTTGACCTTTTTTATTAACATAAAATGTTTTTGTACATCCCGAAATAATGAAATTGGCACTTTTGCAAATGTCTCCTTGTTGAACTATGTATTGATCTTTGAGGTAATTTCGGTGAATTATTTTAGAAAGTAGAATAGTTTCTTCTTCAACAGTTAAGTTGATATATTTATTAATATAATCTAATAAAGGTTTATTATTCATAGTTATTTTCGGCTTAATCCTAACATTAAATATTAAAGTAGTAGCGAAGTAAAACGTACTTACTTTCTGTTCGCAAGATACTCAATCAAATGCAAAAACAATTTGAATTAAAAACCCAAAAAACTCAATAGTAATTTCTTTTTAGATCTACCCTACTCAAATAAGATCGGTTTTCTATGGATGGGAGGTGTTTGTATAAGTATGTGTAATAGTGAGGTTCAGGGTGTATGATTTAAAAGAAAACTAGATTTTTACAATTCTGATAAACTATGAATTTTTTGGATACCAATTATCTTTGTACCCACTTTCTTTAAATTCTTTAATTAAGTTTTCTCTAAACGATATAGTTTACTATAAGAGGAGAATAAGGTTTAGATAATTATTATATTAGAGTAAAATAAATTATAATGAAAAAACTAATCTATCTCTGTAAATATCAAAATTATTTTTTTGATTTATAGTATATGTTTTGATGTGATTTAAAACCGATCACTAACTTATTTTTGTCTCTCAAAATTTTTAATTCTTCTCCTAATTCTCCATTTTTTAAAACCCTTTTAAAAATATCTTTTTCTATTTTTTTATATATAGTTAAATCAGGAGAATTAGATGGTAAATCTAGCATAGCTAAGTGATTATTCCAAGATTGGATATAGGTTTCGCTTCCCCATGGTTGAGCAATATAAACTCCTTCTATTTCTTTAAATTTATTTGAAAGACTCTCTTTGTTTTTAGTAACTTTTTTTAAAATCTTATGGATTCCTTGAATATACTTGCCTGGATTCGTTCCATTTGAATTAATCATTAATGAATATGATATTCCTTCCTTAGGACTTAAATATAACTGTGACATATAACCAGGACAAGATCCTCCATGACCCACGAATGTTTCTCCATTAAATTTGTATACTCCAAAGCCTAAACCCCTAGTAACAGAGCTTAATTCATCGTCCCAGCTCACTTTATACATTTCTTTTAAAGTTTCAGACGAAATAATATTTTTTTCTAATGATTTTAATAATCGAATTTGCCATGCAGCAAATTTTGCAAGATCCTCAACATTGGAAGTAAACCCTGCTGCTGCTGCTATTCCATCAGCATTAAAGAAATTAACTTTTTCTCTATTTCTCTCTCTGTTAATTGATGAATATCCAACTGAAAGCAACCCCCCATATTCTTCTTTTGACATGAATGGCTTTGTACTATTCAATTCTAAAGGTTTTAGAATATTTTCGGATATGTAATTATCAAAAGATTCCCCTGAAATTTCTTCAATAACATAGCCTAGCAAAGACAAGCCCAAATTGCTATACTGGTAATATTTAGAGGTTGGATATAACATTTCTTGGTTTTTTAATTCACTAATAACATTTTCTTTGGTTGGAAAAGGAAAATCAGGCCAAGACCAGTAAGGATGATTTGATTCTCTGGGCAATCCAGAGGAATGAGTTAAAATAGATTTTATTGTTAATGGTGGAGAATTCTCAAACTGTTGTTTTAAATCAAACCATGGTAATAATTTATTAATAGGATCATCTAGCTTTATTTTTCCCTCTTCAACAAGCTTCATTATTGCAATTGAAGTAAATAATTTAGAAATCGAACAAATGCTAAAGGTATTTTCAATACCCATGATCTCATACTCATTTGCCATACCAAATGCTTTTGACCAAACGACTCCATTTTCATCTCCTACCATGGCGGTTAGTCCTGGTAAATTTTCATAATCCTTTTGAGCTGATAACCAGAAATCTATTAATTGAAAAGCTTCATCGTAGTTTTTTTCAGAGAATTCAATTTTAGAGGTTTCCTCAATGTTTCCAGAGCAAGAAATAAATAAAGTTATAATTATAAAAAATCTAGTAAGTTTCATAATAGTATTTTGTTAAATATTATATTTATAACAAGATACATGTTTGAAAATAATCGGGGATGTAGGTTTAAAAAGTATTGATTTAAATTATAGTAATTATAAAAGAAATTCAGATTTTAAATCAAGTATAGTCTCGATGGCAGTGAAGTTTATTATTGATTAAATTTTAAAAATAAATTTCCTGAGCTAATCTAAATGTATTTGAATGAGCTTGGACAATATCACTAATATTTTTAGAATAACCTCCACCCATGCTAACTTGAACTGGAATATTATTTTTTTTACATAGACTTAAAACATATCTATCTCTCTCTTTGCAACCATCTATGGTCATAGACAATCTTCCTAACTTATCATTTTCTAATACATCAACCCCAGCTAAATAAAAAATAAAATCTGGTTTAAAAATTTCAATTACTCTTGGTAATATATTTTTTAATTTCAGCAGATAATATTTGTCCCCTGTATTATCGTTGAAACCAAAATCGAAATCACTTTTTTCCTTCCTAAAAGGATAATTTTTTTGACCATGAAATGATAAAGTAAAAACATCTGGATTATTCTTAAAAATTGAAGCAGTTCCATTTCCTTGATGGACGTCTAAATCAATAATTAAAATCTTTTGTGCTAATTTATTTTTAAATAAATAATTTGTAGAAATAGCCTGGTCATTTAACATACAAAATGCCTCTGCTTTATCAAAAAAAGCATGATGAGTTCCACCAGCAATATTCATAGAAATTCCATTTTTTATTGAAAATTCTGAACATTCTATTGTACCCTGAGCAATTTTTTTTTCACGTAAAACAAGTTCTTTACTCATTGGAAAACCAATAGATCTAATTTCTTTTTTTGTTAATAAAAGTGTTTTTAACCTATGATAATAATCTTTGTCATGAGTGCTTAAAACATTTGAATCGTTTAACTCACCGGGATTAAAGAAGTTTTTGAAATTACACGTTTTTTCACTTAATAATAGTTCAGGAATTAAGTCATATTTTACCATAGGGAATCTATGATTTTCAGCTAACGTATGTCTAAAAATTTTATTGTAAGCTATTTTTAACATCTAATAAACATTTTTAAATAAGTCAATGTATTTTAAATGTAATTATTAATAAGAAGAGAGATTTTTACCATATGACCAACCATCTCTAACGGATTCTTTAATAAAAGCATTCACGTCAGGTCTATTAGTTATTTTCATGTTTCTTGAGTCATAGTCTATATCTGCGTTAAATCTTTGAGCTAGACATCCTAAAAGGGCCATTTCTGTTAGACTAGCTCCGTAATCAAAATTTGATAATGGAAGAATATTATTTTTAATAGCATCAACCCACTCTTCAACTGGTGTTTCGTCTTTAATTCTTGCAATAGTTTTTTCTGGAGCATTTTTTAAAAATTCATTCCATTCAGAATCTGGCATCAATAACCTAGGATTATTAGGTCTTCCACCTGTTATTAATGTATTTTTTTCACCTACCATGATCATACCGTGACTACTATATTGTTTCATTTTATCAATTCCTAGATCTTTTAAAATAGAAGGTTTAATTCCTCCTTCATACCATTTTAAAGCTACAGGTGGTTTATCTTCTCTATTTTCAAAATTGTAGGTAACAACAGATTGATCAGAAACAAAACTATGTGTTGTCATTGGGTTTGGTATTCTGACCTTAACGCTTTTGGGCATTCCCAAATTTAATGCCCAGAAAGGTCCGTCCAACGTATGACAAGCCCAATCTCCTAGTTGGCCATTTCCAAAATCATAAAATCCTCGCCACGATTTTGGTGCATAAGCAGTATTAAAATCTCTATATTTTGATGGACCTAACCATAAATCCCAATCTAAATGACTTGGAATTGGATCAATAGGGGGAGGAAAACTCTCAGGTTTTGTCCAATAATGTCCTGGTTTAAAATTAAAGCCTCCAATCCATGCATGAACCTCTTTTACTTCACCTAAAACTCCAGCATCATACCACTCTTTAATGCATCTTATTCCATTGGTAGTATGTCCTTGATTTCCCATCTGAGAAACAATACCATAATATTTTGCAGCTTTTTTTAAAGTTCTTAACTCCCATATATTATGTGCAAGAGGTTTTTCTACGTATACATGCTTACCAAGTTCCATAGCAGCCATCGTAGCAGCAAAATGTGTATGATCTGGAGTACTTATTATAACAGCATCTATTTCTTTATGCATTTGATCAAACATCACTCTAAAATCTTTAAATTTTCTTGCCTTAGGAAACATCTTATATCCAAGGGCAGCTCTTTTGTCATCCACATCACACATGGCTACAATATTTTCATTTTGCACTCTACTCCAATTTGCTCTTCCCCTGCCTCCAACACCTATTACTGCAATATTTAATTTATTATTTTGCGAAAATCCATAAAGACTTGGTAAAATTAATAAGCCGGAAGATAAAGCAGATGCAGATTTTAAAAATGATCTTCTAGATTTTTTATGCATTAATTAATTTTTAACTATCACTAAGTTATAACAAAAAGTCAAAAAATCTCAATAGAAATTTATAATTGGTACTACCCTACTCAAATAATATCGGTTTTCTATTGATGAGAGGTGTTTGTATAAGTATGTATAATAGTGAGGTTCTGGGTGTCTGAACTAAAAGAAGAACATATGCCTATTTATTAGAGAGCATCATCTACTATTTTGTTTAAAAGTTGTACTCCTTCTTTAGTCATATATGCTAATGTGTGATGAGTTTGATCTAATATATGTACAATAGCAACTCCCTCTTCTTTTTCCCCTCTTTCCAGTAATTGAACCTCTCCCCATTCAACTGCTAAATCTAACCAATCTGGTTTATTTTTCTCAGTATCTGTATAATCTTTATAACAAACATCTTCTCTTTGCAATTCGTACTTTGCATTAAGTCTTTCAGAAATATTATTAAACTCTTTTAACCTTTCGTCCCTACTATGAGCAGCCATTGGGTTAAATGCATACATTCCACCAACAAGCTTATCATCCTTAAACATAAAAAATACTTGAGCTTCAATTTCAAGAACAACAGGAAACTCTGTCCATTGAGTTAAAAAGCCAGACCCAGCTGCAGGGAAAAATTCAATATCAGGATATTTTTCTTTTAAAACTTCTTTAGACTCTCCAAAAAACATCTTTCTAAAATCATTTTGCCCAAAACCCACAAGTGGAACAAACAGTAAAACAAGAATTAGTTTCTTCATTAATTACCTAATAAGATTTTTTTTATTCGCCTTTATATAAGATGCAATTTCTCCTACTGGTGCGGTCCATATCTTGTTTGCGGGATTTTTAATGTAGTCTAATAGTTCTTTTAACATCTCTGTGTTAGTCAAGTAATCTATTTTTATTTCTTTGTGCCCTATTTCATGCCCTCCCAATATTAGCCATTTGCCTTGTTTCCTTGACTGTTCAATCTGATTCTTTATACTTTTAAAATCTTTATCATCCATTATGACACACGACAGCCTAGCAAGATCAAGATCAAGATCATTGGATGATATATCCGCATAAGTTCTTCCTGTAGAAAACAGTTTACGTACAACAGGAACATAACTTTTGATTTTTTTATCTCGCCCTAGATATGTATTCCCACAAGGGTAGGCAAATTCGGTAGGTGTAACACCTAATAATTTTTCAATTTCTACATTAGCCTTAATCAATTCTTTCCGCATCCGATTTAACGAATAATCTTCAATAGCGTTATCTCTAGACCATGGGTAGCTTTCTGAACATGGGTGTAATAAGGTATGATTACCTATTTCGTGGCCATTCAATACTGCTGATTTCCAACCCTCCAACTCTCTTTCAACTGATGAGGGAACAACATAAAAAGTAGCTTTTACTTCATATTTGTCTAAAATCGGAGTCCCTACCAAAACTTGGCTATCTCGTGCATCGTCCCATGTGAGACTTATAGCAACTGTATTTCCATCTGGCCATTGAATTGCTTTGTTTTCTTGACCAATTAAATTTGACGATAAAAATATTGTGTATAATAAAAGTATTAGTTTTCTCATCTTTATAAAGTTAGTTGATTCTTTTTAACTCATATTAATTCTATTAACCTACTTACGAGGATTAGAAGTTGCTGAATTAAAAGAAGAAGATATGCCTACTATTTACAATCTAACTTGTTAAATTCTTCTTCGCTCATCAATTCAAATTTTGATCCTTCATAATAGTTATAAGTAATGGGACTACTATAGGAATAACCCCCATACTGGATTAGAATTTTATTATCTGATGTTTTGGTAAAAAGCCAACTTTGCCCATAAACACCATTTATTCTGAATATTAATGGTGAATTATCATAAAACTCCATCGCTAAATTCGCTTCAGTGTATTCTCTATAAAGATTACAAATATTATCAATATCAGCCTTAACATACATATACCATCCTTCCCAAGAACTGGAGACATCTTCAAAGATTTCCATATACGCAATCCCATCCTGTGAAAATTGATTTGATAAGGTAACCCATTCTCTTGATTTTAATTTTTTTCCTTGCAAAAATTCAAATAAATTTTGTTCAAAAACTGCTGTTAATGTTTGAGCTTTATCTATTGTTATTTCTATTGGGTTTTCACTTCCAGTTAAATCTCCGTCCCATTTCACAAATGACCATCCAGTTGATGGAGTTGCTGTTAACTCGACTATTGTTCCGCTATTATAATCCGTGGCAGCACCTGCTTTTATTATCTTTTCCGTTACAGTTCCTTCTCCTGAAATGTTTACTGTTAGTGCATATTTCTTTTTAATAAAATTAGCCACTACTGTTTTATCAGAACTCATAACAATAGTCGTTTCAGAACCTCCTTCAGCACCTGTCCATTTATCAAAAACATATTCTGCAGCTGGAGTAGCAATTAGAGTAGCAGTATCACCCTCATTATATTGTCTTGTAGAAGGTATAACTACGCCTGTATCAACTGGACTAACTGATGTAGTTAGCATATATAAAATAGGTTCTGGAGAACAAGACACAACAAACAAAACGGATAATAAAAGAATGAGTTTTTTTATATTTTAATTTATAAGATTAATAATTTATTTACAGTAAGAGAAAATCCCGTTTTCATTTTTTTGAATTAATTGAATGTTTCGGAGCTAGTTAAATTTCTCCAATAGCTAAAAACAAATCAGAGCTTAAATATTATTTCATTTTAATCTTCCACCCTGACTCGTAAGTTCTTGACCAAAATTTATTTGCTTTTTTATTTTTTGTTTTTCCGCTTTTTTCATCAATAGAAAATGATGTATCCGCTCGATAAGAAATATTTGCGTAATGAACCATACTTTGGCTAATCACTGCATCTTCAATTGGAGAATTTAACTGAACATTATTTTTTATTGCATCTATAAAGTTTTGCATATGTCTTGTGGTCATATCACCACCTCCACCTAAAGCAACTCCAGATTCATTATCTTTTGACTTAACATTTTCTATAATATTTCCTTTCAAATCATAAAGTATGTATTCCTGTCTATTAATAAAAACAGAACCTTCAGTTCCGTATATAACAGTTCCTCTACTTCCATCGGTTGTTTTACCAAAAGCATTTCTACTTCTCCCATTCCAATTAATTGATTTGTTTTTTGAAAATGTAAATTTTGCTTCCATATTATCATACATTTCCCAACCATCATCCAAAAAATGATTTTTTTGAGCATAGACTTTCACACCACTAGGGTAATCAACACCTAATGCCCATCTAGCGATATCTAGTTCATGAGTAGCATTATTTCCAGCTTCACCTGTCCCATAATCCCAACCATACCACCTCCAATTATAGTCCCAAGTATCATGAGTGTAATTTCTTCTTGGTGCTGGACCTTGAAACAGATCCCAATTTAATCCTTTTGGAGGATCCATGACTAGCTGGTTTGGTACTTTCCCCCTGCTATTATTATAAAATGCAACGGCATTATAAGCTTCTCCGATTACACCTTGGTGAATTTTTTTAATAATATTTTGTGTATGCCCTGATGACCTTTGTTGATTCCCCATTTGGACAACTTTATTAAAATATTTCTGATGATTTACTATTAAATCACTTTCTTCCATGTTATGACTACATGGTTTTTCTAAATAAACGTGTTTTCCAGATTCCATAGCTTTACATGAACCATAAGCGTGCCAGTGATCTGGTGTAGCCATAATTATAGCATCAACATTTTTATCTTCTAAAATTTTATGAATATCTACTTCACTTTTAGCTATTAAACCTGTGAGCTTATTAAATTGTTTATTAGCCTTAACCATTTGATTTTGCATAACATCACAGAAATATAAAATATCAACATTTTTTAATTTCACAGATGATTTTAACAAACCTGGTAATCGTCTCCCCAGTCCTTGAAAAGCAAAGCTAATTCTTTCATTAGCTCCAATAATTCTTGAATAACTTTTTGCAGAAAGTTTATTAGGTGATGCATACAAACTTTCATTAGCAGTTAAGACTCCTAAGGAAACTAGCGATGTTTTTTTTAAGAAATTTCTTCTTTTATTTTTCATTTATTTTAATTTTTAAACGGAAATAATGACTTGATTTTAATAAATATTTATTGTAAAATATTAAAACTCTCTTATTTTAATATTTTTAAAATGAACTTCATCTCCGTGTTCTTGTAATAAAATATGGCCAGAATCAGCCTGACCAAATCCAGGCCATTTTTGATACTTACTATAGTTCACCAATGAATTAAAAGTCTGAGAATGTCTGTTAAATTCAAGCATTTTAATATTATCTAACCAATGTTCTACAATACTGCCATTTACTATTATTCTAGCCCGGTGCCAAGTATTTGGTTTAACATCTCTTTTGCCTCTTGATTCTTGTAAGTTTTGTGCTGTAATTAGGTCATATAAAGAAGCTACTTTTCTATTTCCCATTACACCTTTTTTAGCATCAATATGATTTTTATCATCTAAAATCTGAAACTCTAAACCAATTGAAGAACCTTCACCTTTATTCATTTCAGTATCAACAAAATATTTTATTCCACTGTTGGCACCCTTTGTAATTTTAAAGTCCAACTCAAGCTCAAAATTACTAAACTTTTTTTCTGTCACTATATCTCCTCCTCCTGCTGACTCCAGTCCTACATTAGCAACGACTTTCAATAAACCATCTTGAATTAACCAACCCTCTTTTGGAAAAGTTTTTAATTTCGCTCCTCTCCAACCTTTTGTTGTTTTACCATCCCACAAAAATCTCCAACCCTTAGATATTTGATCTTCAGAAAGGAAATTATCAATATTATTAATTTCTGTGGCATAACCTTCTACTGGCCATCTATTTATTTGAATATCTGATGTTGAAATTCTAATATTTTTCCATTTAACAACTTTACCTTCGTTTTCAATTGACTTAATAGAGTGTATTTGCATTGCAATAAAACCACTTTTTGAGGTATCATCAATTAGATTAGAACATTGAATTCCATTAACCCAAGTTCTTGTAGAATTACCCACTGCTTCAATTCTAACTTTATTCCAAACACCATTTTTAAAAGCATTTTTACCCTTTTCATTTCTAGTAAGTGGATAAAGAAATAGAGATCTTCGTGACTGATCATAAACTCCACCTGTCCACGACCTGAATTCGTCGGTATCAAGTTCACATTGATACCCATAAACTTGGCCTTTTTTTGAAACTAAACTTCTAAATTGCACTCCAGAATTTAAACCTGGCGTAACAAAAACATCGTATTCTAAAATAAAATCATCATGGTGATTTACAGTACCCATGTAAGTGCTTGGAGAGTTTAATATTGATGTTGCTTGAATTATACCATCATTTAAAATTTCAAAGTCAGCCTGACCTTGCTTTATTTCCCATCCATCAAAATTCTTTCCATTAAAAAGTTGTGTCCAGTTTGTTTGTGACAATCCTATTAATGGAAATAACATTAGTAATAGAGTATAAATTTTAATCCATCTTATTTTTATCATAATTATTATTTTCATTAATTAAACCCCACTGAAAGCACTAAAACCTCCGTCAATTGGCAAAACAACACCAGTTATAAAACTTGAAGCATCGCTACATAAAAAATGAATAGCGCCGTTTAATTCATCTTCTTTTCCAAAAAATCTCAATAGTAATTTTTAATTACTGCTACCCTACTCAAATAATATTAAACCTAATACAAGAAATAGTGTTTTCATACTTACAATATAACAATTATCTAAACCTTATTAATCTACTGCCTTTAAAGAGTACTATGTCTTTGTATAATACAGGTCTGTTGTAGCTGGTTATTATAGCTGTTCTGGGATTAGAAATTGCTGAATTAAAAGAAGAAGATGTGCCTATGGTTTAATTATATCAATTCTCTTTTTGATTATTTTTCCATTTATTATATTCATCGATGCGCTGAGTTTTTGGGCTGTCATCAAAAAATCGAGCACCTTTACCTATTCTGTTGTGATCACCTAACTCTTTTCGACCTTCCTCAATCAATAACATCAACTCTTTTACTTTCTCAGGGTTTTTCTCCGCAAGGTTGTACTGTTCTTCTTTGTCATTCTTCATATTGAAAAGTTGTACCTCTTTCACGGCATTTATTTTACTTCCCCTCCATTTCATATAACCTGGGTTTTTAGAACGAGGCACTACTAATTTCCACTCTTTGTCTCTTACAGCTTGTAAGTGAGTGTATGCGTAATAATAAAAAAAATCGTGTTTACTTTTTTTATTTTTCAGAAGAACATCACTAAAACTCTTTCCATCAATAGTCAATTTCTGAGAAAGTTTTGCCCCAGAAATCTCTAAAAAAGTTGGAAAAAAATCCATTGTTGTCAGTAATTCAGTATTGGTCACTCCCTCTTTTATTTGTCCTTTCCATTGTATAATACATGGTACACGAACACCTCCTTCCCATGTTTGTGCTTTACTTCCTTTAAGCGGATATGCGCTGCCCGCATGATCTCCAATTTTTTCTTCAATCCAGGGACCATTATCTGAAACAAATATCACCAGTGTATTTTCTTCGAGTCCTTCGTCTTTCAAAGTCTTTAGAACTTCTCCCATACTCCAATCCAATTCTTCGATGACATCACCATAAAAACTACCTTCTGATTTCCCTCTGAATTTTTCGGAAGCGCCAATAGGAACATGTGGCATATTATGGGCTAGATAAAGGAAAAAAGGATTTTTTTTGTTTTTTTTGATGAAATCTGTTGCCTCTTTTGTGTACTTATTTGTAAGTAGACCCATTTCTTCAACCGTGTTAATAACCATTAATGTATCGTTATTTCTCAAGATTGGACTACGATAAGGAGATTCTTCTATTAATTTTGAATTTCCATTGTATTTTGGCGTGCCGTAATAATAATCAAAACCTTGTTCTAAGGGCATTTGTTCTGGCTCTTCTCCCACATGCCATTTTCCAATACAAGCGGTTTGATACCCTTCAGTTTTTAATACTTCAGCAATGGTTACTTCTTTTGGGTGCAATTTTGTATGAAAATCTTTGGTGTTTTTTGGTTCGGCAATTCGAATTGGATAGCTACCCGTTAACAATGCTGCTCTTGAGGGACCACAAAGTGGTTGTGCATAAAAATTGGTGAATTTCATCCCGCCTTTAGCCATGTTATCCAAATTGGGTGTTTTTATATCTGGAGATCCAAAACATCCTACGTCATTATACCCTTGATCATCTGTAAAAAAAATGATGAAATTTGTTTTTTTAGAAAAAGCATTTTGTCCAAAAGAAACAAGTGGAATAAACAGTAGTAGTATAATTATTTTTTTCATTATCTTAAATTTAACTTAATTCTTAGTGCAATCAAAATAGTTAATAGTAGTTACATGTTTTATGTCTCAAAATACTGTTTATATCATGTCTAAGTTATAGACTTACTCTTTTCAGTAAATAACATCTTTGCTCGGCCAGCACTACTAAAAATCCAAAATATCTCAATAGTAATTATTAATAGTAGCTCCCCTACTTATATAAGATCGGTTTTCTTTTTACGAGAGGTGATTGTATAAGTATGTGTAATAGTTAGATTGTATTTATAAATACATGGAAATCAAAATTTTATGAAAAATAATATTAAAACTAATGTATTTCAAACTCATAATTTCCAGATTCTAAAATGAAGGGGTTAGATAAATCTAAGGTTCCTAATAGTTTTTTTTGTATCACTTCTTTAACAGAGTTATCAAAAAATAATTCCGCTTGACTATTTGGAGGAATAATAACCTTATATATTACAATATCCCCTATTCTTTTCCATGATGATACAAGTTTTCCATAAGGGCTCATAAAAGTAGCTTTAAAGTCTGTTAAATCGTTTACAAAGTGAGGTTTTAGTAATATATTTTTAAATCCTGGATTGTTTACATCAGTATTTATTCCTCCCAAAGTCTTATAAAACCAGGCGCTGACCTCTCCAAACATAATATGGTTTAGAGAAAGATCACTTTCTGCACTTAAATCCCAATTTTCGTATAGTGTTGTAGCTCCATTCTCAATCCAATAGCCCCAAGAGGGATATTCTTTAGAGGAAGCTAATTTAAAGGCAAGGTTTGCGTATCCATTTTGGCTTAAGGCGTTTAAGATAGTTTTTGAACCTAAAAGACCAACATCTAATTTTGAGTTGTTTTCAATAACAGATTTTGCAAGTTTATCTGCAACTAATTGTTTTTTTTCTTTATCAACAATTCCCCTGAACAAAGCCATACTCATTTCTGTTTGAGTTCCTGAGGCATAGGTATTAGTTTCTTTGTCAAAATATTTATTATTAATTGATGATTTAATGTCAATTGCTAAATTTTTAAATTCAAATGCCTCTTTATTATGACCTAATATTTTAGCTATTTTTGAAATTAACAGTACGTCTGTGTAATAAAAAATTGAGGAAGTAAATTCTAAGTTTGATTTTGATTTAACAGGAACCCAATCACCTAGACCCCAACTGGTTAAATTATCTTTACTAACACTTTTTATCTTAAAAACATACCGTCTCATATTTTCATAATTCTCCTCAAGAATTCTAGTATCACCATAGAATTTATAAACATTCCAAGGAATCAATATCATTGAACTGGTCCAATCAGGACCATTTCCCCATGAGTAACCCCAACCTGCTGTAGGTATTATTGAAGGTAATGTTCCGTCAATTTGTTGTTCATCTCTATGATCGTCCATCCATTTTTCATAAACTAAAATTCCATCGAAATTGAATAAAGCTGTCTCAATTACGGTATGTGCATCACCAGTCCAACCATTCTTTTCTCGCTGAGGACAATCTGTTGGATAACCAAATAAATTTGATAAATATGCTTTGTTAGTTGCATCCCAAATTTTATTAATTAGGTTATTTGATGTTTCTACACTTCCAATGGGTTCCACATCAGTATGAGTAAAATAAGCAGTTAAATTATTTTTATTTAACTCAACCTTATTATCAATTTTTACCTCTGCATATCTAAATCCTTTATAATTAAACATCGGAGAAAAAATTTCTTGTCCATTTCCACTAAGTGTATAAATATCTGTCTGAAAAGGATCTTTATCATCTATTGGACGGTAATGGACCTCAATTCCACTATTATCTAAACGTCCATCTTTTAATTGTTCCCCATGTTTTACTCGAGCAACAGTCCCTTTAGGTCCATTAACTTTTAACTCGGTAATTCCTGACATATTTTGACCAAAATCAAATAAGTAAGTGTCCTCTGATACTTTTACACATGAGACTGCAGGATAAATTCTTACTTTTCTAACTGGGGGTAATTGTTGTGAAGTAATTTTTTCAGTTGGTTTAGGTACTTCAATTATCGGTTTCCAAAATTTATTTCCTTTATTATTATCCGTATGTTCTGCAGTGTAAATACTATTAAACTGTATGTTACCAAAGGAAGTTTTCCATGATTTATCAGAAACTATTTTTTCTTGTTTTCCATTTTCATAATCAATAATCATTTCAAATGTAAAACGTGGCCGTGATCTCCAGTGAGCTTTGTGGAAATTCCATACTGCGATGGACTGATGATTAATCCACCCATTACCAAGAACAATATCAATTATATTATTTGATTTCAGTAAATCTGTAACATCATATGTATTGTATAAAATTCTTTTATCAAAACGTGTGTAAATAGGATTCATAAACTCATCTCCTACTTTCTTTCCATTAAGTTTAAAATTATGTAAACCAGCTGAACCTATGTATACAGTTGCCTGTTGGACTGCAGAATGAGTTTTAAATTCTTTTTTAAAATACGGAGCTCTTTTTTCATCTATATCTTCTTTATCAGTAATCCATTTTGCATTCCAATTATCTTTAATTCCAGTCTGAAAGGAGGAGTATTTTGAATAAGAACTTTCATTTCCCTTATCATCCCAAACTTTTACGACCCAGTCGTAGCGAGTATTTGATAATAATTTTTTTCCATCAAAGACTACCAAATTTAAGTCTGATTTTATTTTACCACTATCCCATACTATTGATTTACTTTTTTTTAAATCCATTACATTTTCAGTCACCAAAACTTGATAAAATAATTGTGTCTTTACATTAGAGTTTTCGGGAAGTTTCCAAGAAAAACGAGGAAAATCTGTATCAATTCCTAAAGGATTTACTGAATATTCGGTCTTTAAATCTACAGGAGCATATTTGTTTCTATTGCAAGAGAAAATTATTAAAACAATTAAAAATAAAATAATACGATTATTCATTTATCAAAACTTTTTTTTCTTGGTGCGTCTCGAAATCTACAAGTGGAATAAACAGTAATAGTAGAATTAGTTTTTTCATATTATTAAATTTAACTCAATTCTTAGTGCAATCAAAATAGTTAATAGTAGTTACATGTTTTAAGTCTCAAAACACTGTTTATATCATGTCTAAGGTATAGGCTTACTCTTTTCAGTAAATAACATGTTTGTACGGCCAGTACTACTAAAAACCCAAAAAATCTCAATAGTAATTTTAAATTGGTACTACCCTACTCGAATAATATCGGTTTTCTTTTGACGGGAGGTGTTTGTGTTTAAATAAACAGATATTATATAAATATTTTTTTGTTATATTGCCTATATCAAAACATGTAATTTATTTAAAATTCAGTTCCTGTATGGATTCAAGAAGATCTTTTATTAAAAAAGGAGTGTTAACTGCGAGTATTCCATTATTTGCTCCAAAAACAGAGTTGTTTTCCATTTTGAAAGGTGTGCCATCAGACCAATTAAACATTGGAGTTATAGGGACGGGAGCTCGTGGTCAAGGTTTGATACGCATTATTAATAGAATTGAAGGGATAGAGTTGATTGCAATATGTGATACTCTTCCATTTCGTTTGAAAGAAGCTGCCTCTTTAGCTCCTCAAGCAAAACAATATTCTAACCATCAGGAAATGCTTTTGTTACAAAATTTGGATGCAGTAATAATAAGTAGTCCATTAAACACCCACGCTACTATAGCATCGGATGCTATAGATGCATCGCTCCATATTTATTGTGAAAAAACAATGGTTAAAGGGGATCAGGATACACTTGATTTACTTCAAAAAGTGAAAAATGGCTATAAGAAAATATTTCAAACGGGACATCAGTATCACAGTTCACGATTATATTCTCATATAGTTGAAATGATCCAAGCAGGAGAAATTGGTCAAGTGATTGCTATTGAAGCACAGTGGAATCGTAATGGAAATTGGAGAAGATACGTTCCAAATCCTAAATTTGAACGTCAAATTAATTGGAGGATGTATCGCGAATATTCTTATGGACTTACTGCAGAATTGAGTTCTCATCAGATTGATTTTTGCAATTGGATACTGCAAGCAAATCCTATGAAAGTAGCAGGTTTTGGTGGGATAGATTATTGGAAAGACGGACGTGAAACCTATGACAATACCCATTTGATTTACACATATGCAAAAGGAGTCAAAGCGAGCTTTACTTGCCTAACCTCAAATGCTAAAGACGATTATCAAATCAAAGTCATGGGTGATAAAGCTACGGTAATTATTAACTCTGATAAAGCTTGGAAATTCCCTGAAGGTAAATACGATAAAGTCATGGGGAATGTTGATGGTGTTTCTGGGGCTACAGAAAGTTGGACAGAGGGCAAAGGTAATCTAATCAATTATGACCATTTAGAACCGACACGTCAAGCTCTTGAAGATTTTAAAGCGTCGATCATTAATAATATGAATCCTATGTCCAATTTAAAAAGTGGTGCTGCTGTATCGTTTGCAGTAGATATGGGAATTCGTGCAATGGATTTGAAACAAGTTGTTTCATGGAATCAAAAATATAACTTATAAGATGTATATTATAAGTCTCAAAACACTGTTTATATGATGTCTAAGGTATAGACTTACTCTTTTCTGTAAATAACATCTTTGCTCGGCCAGCACTACTAAAAACCCAAAAAATCTCAATAGTAATTTTTAATTGGTGCCACCCTACTCAAATTAGATTGGTTTTCTTTTGACGGGAGGTGTTCGTATAAGTATGTGTAATAATAAACCTTACTGTGTTTTAAAAGAATAAACAATTGAGTAACTCGAGTTTGTACCATCAGATGTCTTAACTCTCCAGTAATAGGTTGTGGCAGCTTCTAAAGCTACACTAGCCGTCTTTTCTGTTAAGTTTGTTAGTGCTGTCGCTGGTGTTTGTTTTCCATCTGTAGTGTCTACATAAAGTGTGTACTTAAGAGTATCTCCTGTGTCTGGATCACTACCATCCCATGTGAAAGCGACCTTACCATCCCCATCTCTTGTGATTGTCGATCCCGAAGCTGGTGTTTTAAGATCTGCAGGGAAAGGAGCGTAATTAACAACTCCTGTTCCTGCTAAATAAAACTTCCAAGTATCACTAGCTGTGTTGGTGGTGCTAGCTGTACTTTTTGATGTGATGTTCCAAGAGTATGGAACGCCTTTATCTAAAGTCGCTTTAGTAGTTGTGGTTGACAAGCCTGTTTTGTTTGTAGCTGTACTGGTGTTTAAATCAGTAATCTTAAGATCATAAGTATTAGTATCTGCCGAGGCGCCCCAAGTGAAAGTTACCTCACTCTTCGTATCAGAAACACTCGTTCCTGTCTCACAAGTCTTGTTGTTAGCAGGAGCTGATAGTGTTGATTTTCCTGGTGGATTGACAACATTACCACCACCACCTGAACCTCCACCTCCATCATCATCGCCACCACCGCCACCACAGCTTACTAGAGTCAGAGTGAATAGAAAACTAAAGTATTTTAATACGTGTCTCATCTTTTTACAATTTTAAATGTTTTTCTAACGGTTGTTCCTTGCATAACCACTATGTAAGTTCCTGTAATTTGTCTAGATAGATTAATACTTGTTTTTCTAGAGAAGTCCTGGATTTGCTGTTCTTTAGA
>Ga0209482_1001280_pt1 | contig 17796 bp, 20 predicted proteins | sample CoawatmetaG10DNA_FD_187512 | JGI IMG/M metagenome (GOLD analysis project Ga0209482, IMG submission 187512) | Marine microbial communities from the West Antarctic Peninsula - Coastal water metaG104-DNA (SPAdes) (version 2) | ecosystem: Environmental > Aquatic > Marine > Coastal ...
AAACGTTAGATAAGGATGAACGTGAATTTTTACAACAAGTAGCATCTGCCAATATTGAAATAAGAGAAGATAATTATTGGGAGCCACTACTAAGAGAAAATTTATGTCTATTGAAAGGCTTTATCGCACTGGGAGATTATGACTTTATCCTAGTCAAAGGAACGCATAAGAAGCGAGCGCATGGAAAGCTAAAAGTAAGTGATAAGGCTAAGGATTACTACAGGGTTGGAGTACTTAAATCTGGGATGCATACAGCCGTTTTAAAGGAGATTAATGGTACTTGTGAGGTTTTCTCTAGGAAGGTGATATTAGAGGAGTTTGAGGCTTATTTTGAGGTGTTAGAAAGGGAAGTATTTCATGAGATGTTAAGGTAAGGGTGATCCTTGACTAAAGGAATGTTAATATTTAGTTCAACAATAAGCTTTGGTCAAGGGCTTTATTGAATCTGTGTATAAACTCCTGGAGTGTGGTGTGCTGAGAGTTTTTTAACTTTATTTAAGAAGCTATTGCTTTATAAACCTTCGGAATTTCTTTCTTTCAACAAAATTTCATCTATTTTCAACTCATCCAATTCACCCATTCCTTCCAAAAAATTCAACGTCCGTTGAGCCTCTTCCTCATCCACCTTGCTTATAGCAATTCCTACGTGAACGAGTACAAAATCTCCCACATCAGCTTCAGGAACCAAATCTAAATTGATGACCTTTTTAATCCCACCAAAGTCCACTTTCGCCATTTTCATAGCTTCAGGATCATCTGCAACGAAGGACTCGATTTTACCAGGTACAGCTAAACACATAATTTCATAATTCTTTTTAATTTATAATTTATCATTCTCTTATCAACCCCGGATAAACAATTATCTCAAATTCATTAATCCCTTGATTGGTCATAAATGGCCTTATCTGCTGCCAAATCATATCTTTAAATGCTCCTTCGAAAAATTCTTCTTTCTCCAGAATTTTCTTTTTTGTCATCCAAAATGAACTGATAAACCAAATCATTTCGGCAATTTTTCTCGTTTGTTCAGATTTTAACTCAAGGATGAGTTCCCTTTTCATGTTGCTCTCAAACCACTGCTGCAATTGCAAAATGAAATTGGCAATGTGCTCTTGCTGAACAGCGTGTATATAAGGATAGAGCCTTTTAATTTCAAGAATATCGAGAAAGTAAAATGAATATGTATCCAGCAAATGGTAAAGCCTGGTCAACTGATTATCAAAGTCAAGGAGTCCAGGTAGATTTTTCCATAGGCGTAATATCTTATCCATGTCAGCCGAAATGAGATTTCCAATTTTCTTTAAAATTTGTTCTTTGTCATGAAAATGGTAAGCGAGATTACCCACACTGATACTAGCTTCATTAGCAATTTGTTGCAAAGTGACATTTTGTAGACCCTGACCATTAAAAAGCATCAGTGCGGCCTCTGTTATCTTATTCCTGGTAGTTTGACCACTCATATTTGATAAATATAAACTATTTTGGTGTACTTATTTCAATGAACGATCAAAAAAAATCTACTAAGAGTATATTGAAAAGCCAGAAAATAATTATCCATGGCAGAGTTCAGGGCGTGGGATTCCGACCATTTATTTATAATCTGGCTCATCAAAATTCATTGGACGGATGGATTAAAAATACACATAACGGAGTAGAAATTCATGTTACTGGATTAGATAAAAATCATCAAAAGTTCATTGGATTGATTCAAAAAAATGCACCACAACATTCAGTGATAAGAAGTATTGAAGTTGAGGAAATCCAGTTAAATACTTTTTTGGACTTTGAGATACTACCTAGCAAAGAGGGAACTGAAAATCAAATAGAACTGACACCCGACTTTGGTGTTTGTGATATTTGTGTTGAAGAAATTCTCAACCACTCGAATTCAAGGCTTAATTATGCATTTACTACGTGCACACAATGCGGTCCTCGCTATTCAATTATAGAAAAACTTCCCTTCGACAGACATACAACTACCATGGCATCCTATGACATGTGTCCACGATGTGAAAGTGAATATCAAAACTCCTCAGATCGAAGGTTTCATGGCCAGACCAATAGTTGTCCGGATTGCTCAATTCCTATGCGATTATTTTTTCAAAATCAACTGGATGAGACGAACCCTGAGAGGATTTGTGAGAAAGTTATAGAAGCTTGGAATAAAGGAATGATAGTTGCAATAAAAGGCTTAGGAGGCTACTTACTTACCACCGCCGTATCAAATCAGGAATCCGTCAAATACATCCGGAAAATCAAACATCGGGAAAGTAAGCCATTTGCTGTAATGTGCCCAGATATAAAATATGTTCACGATAACTTTCATATCGATCCGAAAGAAGAGGTTTTCCTGAAAAGTTCTGTTGCGCCAATTGTACTTCTTGATCCAAAAGACGCATCAACATTCCTAGACCAAATAGCACCTGGATTGAATAAAATTGGTGTTATGTTACCTTACACGCCACTTTTTCATTTGTTACTCAACAAGTATTCCAAACCAATAATTGCAACGAGTGCAAACAGGACACATGACCCGATTATTTATGAAGATAAGGAGGCATTGATTAGATTGTCAGAAGTTGATTTTATTCTTACCTATGACCGTAAAATCAGCTTCCCACAAGACGATAGCCTTATCGCTTTTTCTCCTTTCAAAAAGAAACAAATCACACTGCGAAGATCGAGGGGGTTGGCACCTTCTTTTCATCAGTCATATAGTTTTCCAACTGACAAAACTATCCTCGCATTTGGAGCGGACATGAAAGGTGCCTTTGCCTATTGTACCAATACCCAAGTGTATCTCAGTCAATACCTCGGAGACTTGAGCCACTTCGATGTACAGCAAAGAACGGAAATTATGATCGAAAGATTTATTGGGCTTTTCAAGACCAAGCCGGATATAGTTCTAGTCGATAAACATCCCGATTACTTTTCTACTAGGCTTGGTCAAGATTATTCAGTATCTCATGAGATTCCAGTTTACCATTTCCAGCATCATCGAACACATTTCGGAGCAATTTTAAGCGAACATGATCTTTGGAATAATGAATTTCCAATATTGGGAATTATTTGGGATGGAACCGGGCTTGGAGATGATTCGAATATTTGGGGTGGTGAATTTTTCATTAAAGAGAATTCACAGATTAGTAGAGTTGGACACTTGAAGTATTCGTCTTATATCGCTGGTGACAAAATGGCCAAAGAACCTAGATTATCAGCTTTGTCTTTTTCTGAAGAAATCTCAGAAGTTAGCAAGCTGCTTAAAGAAAAATTTACAAAACAAGAATGGGAAAACTACCTTTTACTGAGTAAAAAATCTAATTTATTGACATCTAGTATGGGGCGATTGTTTGATGCGGTAGCATCTCTCATTGGCCTTTGCGATGTTAACGAATACGAGGGGCAGGCTGCAATTCTTCTTGAGCAAGCAGCACTGCGATTTGTGAAACATGGATTATTGGATGCTGAACCATTTTCTTTTAGAATAGAAGATGGGGTGGTTGACATAAAAAGCATGCTCCGACAGATCGCCCAACAAAAGCCAGAAATAACTTCGGAAGAAATAGCATTCAAATTTCATATTACATTGGTTGAAATTATCAGAAGAATAGCTGAAGAACATAAGGTGAATCATTTGGCTTTTAGTGGAGGCGTATTTCAAAATGGCTTGCTGGTTGATTTATTATTCCATAAACTTGAGAATGATTTTAGTCTGTATTTTCATCAAGAATTGAGTCCCAATGACGAAAATATTGCCTTTGGTCAATTGGCACTCTACATCAATAGTCATTCATCATGATTAAAATTTAGTTAAAAGTTATGCGCACTATCCGAAATGACTATTTCTGGCCAAAATATTCACTAGTAATAGTTAATATATAATCGCTATTCCTAGTGAATGATGATAATATTCGCTATCTTAAGTAAATTATTTGGAATCATGGGTGTCTTGAAGTATACCATCAGTGCCCTTTGATAGATTACTTTGAATCGAAAGAATATGAAGTACCTAGATGAATTCAGAGACTCTACGCTGCTGAAAGAATATTTGGCGGAAATCAAGTGTACAGTCACTCGCCCCTGGTCGATTATGGAGGTATGTGGTGGCCAAACTCACAGTCTGGTGAAACACGGAATATTGAGGCTGATACCCGATCACATTAATATGATCCACGGACCAGGATGTCCGGTATGCGTTACACCTCTCCATCTTATTGATAAAGCCGTACATCTAGCACTAGATAAAAATGTAATCCTATGCTCGTTCGGAGATATGCTTCGAGTTCCGGGTTCTGAAAAAAGCCTGTTGGAGGCCAAAGCAGAAGGAGCTGATATTCGGATTCTCTACTCACCGCTAGAAGCGGTCAGACTAGCGGAGAATCATCCTGATAGGGAGATTGTTTTTTTTGCTGTTGGTTTTGAGACTACTGCTCCTGCCAACGCCATGTCCGTACTTCAAGCTTCAAAACTTGGATTAACCAATTTCTCCATTCTGACCTCACACGTCTTGGTTCCACCAGCCATGGAAGCCGTACTCGATGATCCTGAAACAAAAATCGATGGATTTCTTGCAGCGGGTCATGTGTGCTCTATAATGGGAATTGATGAATATTATCCTATTGTGGAAAAATTCAAAGTGCCCATTGTTGTTACTGGATTTGAGCCGGTTGACTTACTACATGGCATTCTAATGACTGTTCGTCAACTAGAGCGAGGAGAATATAAATTGGAAAATCAATACAGCAGGATTGTTAAAGACGAAGGAAATGTGAATGCAAAAAAAGTAATTAATGATGCATTCGAAATACTGGATCGTGAATGGAGAGGAATTGGCACTATCCCAGCAAGTGGATACGAGTTGAGGAAGGACTTTCAAGCTTTTGATGCAAATAAAAAATTTAACATTGACCTACCCAAAGTGCGCGAGCATGAAATATGCATTGCAGGCGATATTTTAAAAGGTAAAAAGAAACCTCATCAATGTGAGGCTTTTGGAAAAACATGTAAACCCGAAACTCCTCTTGGCGCACCGATGGTGTCTTCTGAAGGAGCATGTGCTGCCTACTACCATTACAGTAATCAGGATGCAATAACTACTTGATCAGCCTATGAAAGACACTTCTAAAATCAAGATGCAGTTACAATGCCCTCTTCCTAAGCTAGATTTTGAATATATCACCTTAGGTCATGGAAGTGGCGGCCTACTTACGCACAAATTGCTTGAGTCAGGCGTATTTGATCTACTTTCTAATGAGCACCTTGATAAACAAGATGATGGAGCATTCCTTACCCTAAAGCATGAAATAGCCATAACAACAGATAGCTTTGTTATCTCACCCATTTTCTTTCCAGGAGGTAATATTGGAGAACTCTCCGTATTTGGAACGGTCAATGATCTGGCGATGTGTGGTGCTGATCCGAAATACCTGACGCTAAGTTTTATTATTGAGGAAGGGCTACTTTTTAAGGAATTTTGGGAAGTGTTAGTAGGGATCAAATGGGCAGCAGACAAAGCCAATGTCAAAATTGTAACAGGAGATACCAAGGTTGTAGACAGAGGGAAGGCAGACAAAATTTTTATAAATACAACAGGAATAGGAGAAGTTCATTCGAATGCCAAAATAGATATAAACAGGATCAAAGTCGGTGACAAGATTATCTGCAGTGGTAACATAGCCACTCATGGTATGGCCATAATGTCCGTGAGAGAGGGTTTGGAATTTGAATCAACGATAGAGAGTGATACTCAAGAATTGAACCATCTCACTGCTGCATTAATTAAACAGTATGGATCTGCCATTAAATTTTTACGTGACCCAACACGAGGAGGACTCGGGACGATACTTGCAGAAATCTCAAAAGACACCAATGTAGGAATTGATGTATTACATGACAGTATCCCAATTGATCCATTGGTCTTTAGTGCATGTGAGTTACTTGGTCTAGATCCAATATATGTGGCCAATGAAGGGATTTTCATTTGCATAATCGATGGGCAAGTAGCAGAGGCTGCTACGGAATTTCTTCAGAAACTTGCTTATAGCGAAAATGCTGCCATTATTGGTGAGATAGTTGAAGATCACCCCAATAAAACGGTATTGGTAAGTCCAATTGGAGGTAGACGTGTGATCAACCTGCCTGTCGGAGAACAGCTACCCAGAATCTGTTAAATACCAATTAGAAAATATTTTCTAATTACTATTCTACAACACTTAACCCTTATATAAATCTTTTAGTAGCTTGAAGGAGAATAAAAAAATAGATTCTCATAAAATTAAACTAAAAAGTAGGCTATGGCAAAATTGAATGTTGCTATGCTGGCGCAGACTAGTGCCTTATTACCAGACAATATAGAAGAAGTCCATGCTTTTTGGATAGCTGGAGGTAGTTGTGATGGTTGCTCAATAGCCGCCGTTGGAGCAACTAGTCCCTCTGTAGAAGATTTAACAAATGGAACAATTCCTGGGGCTCCAAAAGTAATTTTACACCATCCTGTTTTAGCCGTAAATGCAGGTGAATCATTTATGGAACCTTTTCGATTAGCGGCCAAGGGTGAATTGGGTGCTCCATTTGTTATCCTTTGTGAAGGTTCAATTATGGATGAAGGATTAGCAGCTGAAACAGGAGGATATTGGTCTGGAATGGGTTCGGATCTAGATGAAAACGGAGATCCACAACCTATTCCTTCTTCAAGTTGGGTAACCAGAATGGCCGAACACGCGGCCGCAGTAATTGCTGTTGGCACTTGTGCTACTTGGGGCGGAATACCGGCTGCCGCAGGCAACCCTACCAATTCTGGAAGTGTAATGGACTTATTGGGAGAAGACTATCGAAGTTCATTGGGATTACCTGTCGTCAACATTCCCGGATGTGCCCCGCAGGGTGACAACATTACAGAAACGATTATTGCCGTTTTACTATTCTTACATGGTATAGGCCCCTTGCCTGAATTTGATGAATTAGGACGACCTGCTTGGTTATTTGGAGAAACGGTCCATAGGGGATGTACAAGAGCCGGATATTACGAGGAAGGTGAATTTGCAAAACAACATGGTGATAAGGAATGTTTGGTTGAAGTTGGCTGCTGGGGTCCAGTAGTACAATGTAATATTAACCAACGAGGTGCTATAAACGGTATGGGTGGTTGTATGAATGTCGGCGCACCATGTATTGGATGTACAATGCCTGGTTTTCCAGATAGTTTTGCCCCATTTTACCAAACACCTCCTGGTACTGTTGTCTCATCTAATATTTCGAGGGTCACAGGTTCATTAGTAGGTAATCTCCGTAAGATGACACAAGCTTCTCAAAATCGGACAAATAAGTGGAACAAAGATGGAAATGTACCTTCAGGATGGGGACATGTAGCCGAGCCCAGTGTTTTGGAAAAGGTTGCCCATTTTGCCTACGAGAAATTGCAATTTAAGAATAGCCCTAAACCAGGATCAAAAGTCAAATAATTATGGATGAAACAAGCCTATTTACGGAATGGTATATCGGTCTTGGCATTGTTACCGTGATCATTATTGCTGCAGCAGTCTTGCTGATTTTGGTTTGGACCGCTGCACGTAGAATATTGCGACTAGCAACTACTGCTTTGGGATTGGTTGTTCAAATAAAAAACAATACAAAGAGCGTTTGGGGTTTGCAGACAACCAACAAAGTGGCTGGTGATATTCTGGAAGGAGCGAATGCGATTGAAACTCATGCAGGTATGGTAGCGGAAGCTTTACACGAAACAGAGAATAAATAGAGAATAATTATGGACGCAATTACAATTGTTTGGGGAGTTTCGTTGATCATCGGATTGGTGGTGATCGGAGTGGTTGCCATTTTGCTAGGTTTAATTAAAAACACTGCCGCAAAAATAGATGTAGCGGCAGGCGAAATCTGGACACAGGGGAAACTAACAGCGAACAATACGATTCAGATTCCTTTATTTCTGTCTACAACGAATCGGGTGGTTGCAAAGATTTATGACTCAGCTGTAAATATTGTTGGTGGAGCCAAGGCGATTCAGCAACATGCGGAAGGATGTCCTGGTTGTCCAAATTGTATTTTACAACACCATTAATAGATTGATATGAATATATTATTAATGCTCGCGACTATAATAGCAGTACTACTGCTGGTTTTTGTTTTGGTGAAGTACTTGCGGGCCATCATTAATCTACTAACCAGCACAGGTGGCGACGGACAAAGCTATCTCGCTAAGTTGAGGTTGGGGTTGAGAGCAATTGAAACAGAAACGGGACACCTACCAGTAGAAGTCACTAAATTAAATGAAGCACTAACCAAAACAGGAGAAGGTTTGAAAGTAGTAGATGATCATTTGGTAGGCACCATTGACGCAGTTTTAAAACAAAAAAAATAATTATGTCAGTTGTCGATTTTCTTTGGACTATACTTTTGATAGTGACGGTTTTGTTGCTACCTTATATTATTTATCTTCTTCATACCACATGGAGAGCTGCGAGGAGTATTCAGCGCTATTTTGCTGAAATGTTGGAAGCAGGGTTGGGTATTGCTGGAAATGTGGATCATGTAAGTGCATTGAATGATACCATTTCGGTGGCTTCTGGAATGCTCGAAGTAGCTGGAGATATAGACAAGCATGCCGATACCATAGAAGTTACACTTGCTAAAAAATCTAAATAGCAGAAAGACATGGAAGAATTTTTAATGGACAAATCGATACTATTTTTCGCTACCGTGATTATTGTTTTTTTGGTAGTGGTCGTCTTGGTTATTTACCTTTTTCTAACCATTATAGCACTAAGAAAAGCTGGGACCAATCTGGAACAACTTGCCGGAGGGCTACAAAAAATAGCTAACGATAGCGAGCCCTTGGCCGAACATCTTGGGACTATTAATGGTGCATTAACACAATTACATGGAGGTTTATCCTCAGTAGATAAACATTTAATAGGAATAGCCAAAGTACTGAAACTGGTGTAGTAGTATAAATAAATTTTTTAGGAACCTAGATTATTAAATATGTGTTTTAAAAACTTACCCATTGATTTTGATGAAAACGGTAACGCTTTTTTGAAAGAAGGTATCGAAAATCCATACGAACATAAAGTGGTCGATTTCGGAGTAGAGCAGGATAAATTGAAAGACTTGTTGGCGAAAAATGGATTTATCAAGAACGTAGACTATGACCCTGTGACCAGAGTAGCAGGAGCATTGGCTTTCCATAGTGTGGTTGATTTGAAAGAGAAAAAAGTGTTATCAACAAATTCAATGGCGACACTATTTAGAGGGTATGAAATAATATTAAAGGGTCGTGATCCACGAGATGCTGCATATATTAGTAGTCGAGCGTGTGGTGTGTGCGGTGGCGTGCATGCTACCTGTTCTGCATTAGCTATCGAAATGGCACTGGGCATCAAGCCCCCACCTTTGGGAGTAGTAATGAGAAATTTATTGCTGGCGATAGAATATCTGTATGACCACCCACTCCATTTGTTTCTTCTTGCAGGACCGGATTATTCCGAGGAATTGGTCAAAGAAACCAACCCTGAACTAATTGATAAAGCCGCCAATACGCCTTGCAAAAACGAAGATGTCCATGGGTACAAGACAGTTTTGGATATTATGAAAGACCTCAATCCGCTTAAAGGCAAATTATATCTTGAGGCATTAAGCATGACTCGGGTGGCTAGAGAAGCTTATGTCGTTATTGGTGGTAAATACCCTCACCCACAATCGGTAGTGCCAGGTGGAATTTCCGTGACTGTGAGCATTACTACTTTAAATGAAGTGTACAGTCGTTTGGTTAAATTCTTTGACTATGGTCAAAAAACAACTGGAATTTGGGATGATGTGTTTGATTTTTTCCTTGAGAGCAATCCGGAATATGCTAAATGCGGAATTCGGCCAGCAACAATGATCGATACAGGTGTTTGGGACAGACCGGATTCGTATGATGCTACTTTTGAAAATTGTGACAAATGGGGTAATGATAGGTGGTCTACTCCTGGCGTATTGGTCGATGGTGAAGTAGTCACTACAAACCTAAAAGAAGTTAACGCTGGGTTAGAAGAATTTGTGGATCATTCATACTATGAAAAATGGAAAGGCCATGAATACAAAAAAGATCCCTCGGGAATGCCGCTAAGCCCTAATCATCCATGGAATAAGGAAACTATTCCTAAACCTGGCAAACAAAGTTGGAGAGATCGATACAGCTGGGATACCTGTCCTACTTGGGACAGGATGCCAATGGAGGCAGGCGCCTATACACGTATGTACATGACCGCTAAGGCTAAAAAAGCACCAGATAGCCAGTTTCTGGAAAATACAGGTCATAGTATGAAAATAAAAGTCCCCAAGCATCAGTTGCCGGGTAAAACATTAGAATGGAATATTCCCGAACATTGGAATGCTTTTGAAAGAAATCGTGCCCGAGCGTATTGCATCCCCTACTCTGCTGCCGTAGCTATGGACAACTGGTTATTAGCACAACAACTGATTCGAGATGGACACACCGAAGTGAGTACGCCATACGAAATACCAAAAAAAGGAACGCAGATTGGTTTTGGTGCTTGGGGGGCTGGACGGGGTTTTCTGACGCATCACCTGATTGTTAAAGACGGGGTTATCGACAACTACCAAATTGTTACACCTTCTACACTAAATGCAGCTCCAAGAACTCCATGGGGAGCAATGGGGCCATATGAAGAAGCCGTGCTGAATACGCCCATTTTGGAAAAATTCGATAATCCAGATAAATTTCAGGGGATTGATATATTGAGAGCTATTAGAAGTTTTGACCCATGCATGCCGTGTACCACACACATCATGGACAATGATAGTGACCATATTGTGAAAAGAGAAGTTACTACTTGTGCCTGCGGAATCGAATAGAAATATTTTCGTGGGTACGGTCGGGTATGCTATACTCAGCAATCACTCCATTGGCCCAATTCTGCTACCTCATTTGAAGAAAATGGATTGGCCCAAGGGTGTTTCAGTTGATGAGCTTAACTGGGGGCCTATTGCCGTAGTTCAACAATTTGAGGCCTTAGAAATTGCCTATGATAGAGTAGTATTGCTAGTAGCAATAGAAAGATCTCATAGGAAAATCGGCGAAATAAATATTTTCCAATGGAAGGGTGAGCTACCTGATGAAAAACAAATACAAGCTTGTATTGGAGATGCCGCAACTGGTGTAATCTCCGTTGAAAATTTATTAGTTATTGGAGAATATTTTAAAATATGGCCAAAAGAAGTATTTTTAGTGGACGTAGAGCCAGGTCCTGAGGTGGCGGGGGAAAATCTTACAACTGAAGTAGCGGAGAATGTTCCGGATATTTTGAAATTGGTGCAACATCTTGCCGTTGAAGGGACTGATGATACTGACCTAGTAGATATATTGAGAGGAAATGAATTGTTTAATGAAGAACTCAACGCATGAAGGCAAGTGATATAGAGAAATCACCTTTACGTACCATGTTCTGGCGAGATGAAATCCTGCAAGTGATGTATTGGATGGATGGTGAAAATTTCGGCAACTGGATTCCTGCAAAGCAAATACTTACTTTGTTAAACACCAATTCTCACAACTTACTTTATCATCTGACAAAATTAACAGCAGAAGGGTATTTAGAATTTGAGGGGGAACCATTGGAAGAAACTTCCTTGATATGTCTTTCGGAAATGGGTAAGAAAGAAGCAGGTGGGCGTTTTTCAGAGGCTTTTCAAGGTTTGCAGAAGGCGGGACATGGAGAATGTGGACCAGATTGTGAATTCTGCTATGGAACTGACGGAGTGAAATTGGATAACTGCGTCCACAATTGCGATCATCACTAGTATGGAACCAGTCTACTATAGCAATAAAGAATTCATCGAAATATTACAGGATATAGACGACATGATCGAAGAGGCAGAAAAGTCTCCGTTTCAGCAGTCGAAAGATTTGACCAAATCCATTTTGAAACATTTTGACTTAGTGCACAGAGAGCCACTATCTCGTATGATGAAAATGATCGAAAACGATTATCCCGATTTGAGGTCAAAGTTAGAAACAGATTATACAATAAAAACTATGTTCAGATTGTACGACTTGATAGAAGGTGATATTATAAAAAGTCCGGCAGCTGTTCCAAACAACTTTATTCCAGTTGAGGATGTGGGTTATTTTCCTACCATCATCAATCCAAAAAAGAGTTGAATTCGCCTGATCTTTTCATAGATGTTTTCAAAAACCATCTATAAACTTTTTATTTTTTGACAGTTTTTATGAGGAGTTATAATATCAAAGACTTATGAAAAAACCTACCGTTCTCATAGCAGGTATTGGTAACGAACTAAGACAGGACGATGCATTTGGGATGGAGTTTGTCAAGCAATATGCAAATGAGAAAATTCCTGAGTGGGTAAAAATCATGGAAGTTGGTATTGGCGGAATTCACTTAGTTCAGGAATTACATTCCGGATACGATATACTGATCATGGTAGATGCAGTCGATTGGGGGAACAAACCTGGTAAGGTTGAATTTCAGGAAGTTGAATCCATTAGTGACATCACAGAAATGCCTGTTTTTGAAAAACGAACATTTTTGGCTGACATGCATTATACAAATCCCACAAGAGCATTGATGCTTGCAAAAGCTTTAAATGTACTGCCAGAAAAAGTATTCATTTTGGGTTGTCAATCTGCCCAGCATGATGATTTTGCAATCGGAATGAGTAAGCCAGTCATCGCTGCTATCCCTAAAGCAGTTTGCCTGTTACAAGAATGGTTGGCTTCTACTCAGTTAGAAGTAATTAAAAAATAGAATTGCATTTCAGACGACACAGGCACTTAATTCAGTTTAAGTGTTTGAACAAATACCTCCATGGCCTTTACCACTTTAGCATCCTTATCATAATCCATTATGGATACGCCCTTTAAGTCAGCGTCCGTAACTTGCTCATCAAAAGGTAAAATTACGGCAATAGGTAAGTTTATCTTTTTACAAAACTCACGTATCGCTTGTTCTTCTTCTGCATTTCTCACCTTATTGGCAATTGCTTCAACATTTACTATGCCCAACTGATTAGCCATATCTGCAAATCTTCCAGCTGCTTCCAATGATCGGTAGTAAGGTTCTACAACGGTATACATCTTGTCAACATATTGGGAAGTACCTCGCTTCATGTGTTCCAATGAGGCCTCCGTATCGACAACCATGATTTGTTCTTCTTCGTGAGCAAGAGCAGAATGTATCAATTCTCTGACCACCGTATGAGAGCCGCACATGCAGCCAGTCCCAGCTTTTTCAGGTTTACCGATCATTAGCAACGAGACATTGTCAGGAGCTTTCTGACCGTAGGTGTCTAATATCTCCTGAAAGGGCATTTTAACCTGAAATTTCCACTTTCCTTCCGATTCTTCAATTCGTTCAATAATGTCCGTGCTTAGGGCTTTTGGCATTTCAGCCTCTTTATCAATACCTAAAACTACCGATAAATTGGGATTAGGGTCTCCATCAATTGCCAAAACTGCATTTCCATTTTTACCAAGTACCCGACATAGGGTGCCGCTGATTGTTGTTTTCCCAACTCCTCCTTTTCCAGCAATTGCTATTTTCATAATATTAAATTTTAAGATAGAACTCTAATAAACTTTTATGCATCATCATTGTACTCCAGCTATGCTAAACAGTTCATCTGCCATTTCAAGATCAAACTCCATACTTTCGTTAATGTAAACCGTTTTTAAATAGCCAATTTCATTATCAATACTCACTCCATAAACGGAACGTTTTTCTCCTAACCTGATGCCAGCAACTTCTTGCCATGTTATATATTTAGTATAACTTTTTCCGCTACCATAATCAAGAAAATTACCAACGGGACGTCCATTATCGATATTAAAATAATAGTGCCAGTTATGAAATCCAGCTGAACTTCCGGCTCCTGGTTCATAATTAACATTGACAGAATTTACAATTTGTCCATGACTAAGCGTATCAATTTCCTCATTTTTTAAAATCACGCCTGGGTCCGCCAGTTTAAATGGCATAAACATCACATAATGAGACCCGAAAGAAGTGTTCCAGGCTTCATTAATATCTTTGTCTTCAGCAGAACGCTGACCATCAATTAACATCCATGCTTCTTCCCCATTATTAATTATTACGTAATCGTGACCGTCCATGTTCCAAGTTAATCTTGCCTGAAAACGTGGCTGCAAACGATATTGATGTAATTGCTTTACCTCGCGCAGCATAGTTCCAGTCGAGTCATAGTGCTGAATAACTTTATGAAAAGAAAATGTTTGCTTTTTTTGATAGTTCTCCCATCCACCTGACACAGTTATGGCTTTTTTCACGATGTCTCCAATTGCATCATTGGGTAGTCTTTCCAGAGAAGCTGTTTCATTTAAACCCGCAGCGGAGGGTAATTTCTCCTCCATGGTTTTTTTAGGTGTGCAAAATTGCATAACAATCAATGATCCAACGACAATTAAAAGAATAAAATTTCGTATCACAATATTTAAATTTATTATCAATTAACGTGAAGCTGCTGCTCCAAAACGAGTTAACAAACTTATATTAAAACTCCTCCCTGGCTCCAAAAATACATTCTGATTACCAGGAGCACCTCTGGATACATGGCTTCTATATGCTTCGTCTCCAATATTGTTGATTCCAAGCACCAACTTGGTATAGGGAAACTTATCTACCAGATTATGTAGATTTAAACCAGCATTAAAATTTATCACCGTATAGCTAGGTGTTTCTATTTCATTTGGGGCAACTTCATTTTGCTCACCTACCAATCGTGCTTCCAGTTGTATAAAGAACTTATTGCTATTGCCCCTATATTGAAAACCCACCAAATTATGAAAGGCTGGAATTTGCGACAAGGGATCACCAGTTACCTCGTTAACTCCTTTTATGTAACTGCCTAAATAATAAAAATGACCAATTGCGTTTATATTAGCACGTAGTTGCATTTCTAATCCTGTAATCGTTGCCTCGCCAATATTTTGATTTTGCACTGACTCATTCCCGTCTGTTGCATCACCATTAAAATCAATATTTGCGAGTACAAACATATTCTTTACAAAATTCTGGAAGTAGTTTACCTCAGCATAAATGACCTTATTGTCAAATCTTAACCCAAATTCATAAAATATTCCTTTTTCTGATTCTAAATCAGGATTTGGCACCAAAAAACCCACTCCAACAGCCGTGAAATGATATTTTGAAAACAGGTCAGTAGCTCGAAACGAATTTGCCAAGTTCCCTACTATATTTAAGTCATCTAAAACATTATATTTGAGACCAAGACTTCCAGTAAAAGCATTGTCTTGTGATTCTTTATTATCTTCGTTATATATCCCTGCTATTAAAGGGATTATAAAAGGCCCATCATCGATCGATGTTTTAACATTGTCATATCTTAATGCCAGAAGCATATCAAATTTATCATTAAAGATAACTTCATTAATGGCAAAGAGTCCTATGCCTTTATAGTAGCTATCAGGTTGAATCTGTTGATATGGGCTTAGCACTTCGTTGACTTTGACACCAAGTGGATTAAATATTTCCACTTCAAGATCACGAAATGTTCCAATACGATGCTCTTGGATAAAATCGGCTCCTAACGTCATTTTAGTTTTATCTCCCAGACGTAGTGATGAAAATAGTTTTGCTCCCCAAAATGGTACGTCTACATCCAGTTCTACATCAATTTCACGATTCACATCTTGTGTGCCAGTAAAAAAAACATTTGTTCTTTGATCAATGTGTAGTTCTTGCTTCTTCAAAAAGACATGTGCACCGATAGCCGCTATTCTGTCGGAGACATTCTTGGCATCGTAGCTTATATTTAACGATTGTTGTATGTCAGGCTCAAACCTTCTATCAATGCTGGGTGGTCCTGGCGCTCCTAACCCTCCTGGAAATCCGACATCACTGTTTTTAATGTATTTTCCATTAATGCCAATTCTACTGTTTTCTGAGGGTGAGAACCCAATATTAAAATCCATATTAACTGTTTCAAACTGGCTATTCTCCACCTCACCTTCAGGTGTTTGTATGTTGCTGGATTTTCGTGTTCCCCCACCTATCAGAAAGTCTAGACCGGAGCCTCTTCCTTCAATTTCTGCCCTTGCTCGGGTATGTGCGTTCATAGATTGATGCCCTCCATAGAGGCTTCCACCTAATTTAAAGTCTTTATCATAACCTGATTCTGCCTTTCGGGTTACCACATTGACTAAACCACCTACTGCGTCACTTCCCCAAAAAGCAGATGCTGGCCCTTTTATTATTTCTATTCTTTCGATCTGATAAAGATCGATTAAGCTATATGACCTGATTCTCCCTCCTACAAAAGGATTGCCATCTATTAGCAATGGAGCCCTTTCCCTCGACAGCCCCCTAATTATGGGAGTGCTTGCCAAGCCACCGTCGCTCTGCTTAACTACTCCTGTTTGATATTGCATTGCTTCAACAGGGGTCATAGGCTGGAAATCCTCAATCTGTGCCTTTGTTACTACGCCTATTGTTAGCGGTAAATCAGATGCCAATTTTTCAGATCTTGATACCTTAATCACGACTTCCTCAAGGGCCTTGATCCTTAACGAGTCCTGGGCATTCAACACCAAAGGAAATACTACAATTGAAGTCAATAAGTATTTTGTAAATTTCATTAATCAATTATTCAGATTAAGAAGGTTGTATAATAGATAAAACTATTAAAATAAATTAGATAATAAGCAAAATAAATTGAATAAATCAAATTATTTATTATATTATGCTTGGATATAATAAATATTTAATTATGGCACAGGAATTCAAAAATAAAACTAGAAAAAATATAAAAAAAACAAAAATTTCTTATCCACTAGGTTTTTTGATGGATTTGAAGGACACTGTAAGTCCTATTTTGATCAAGAGAATTCAGATTGTTAATACCCTAATCGCTGTAGTCATTTTAAGCGCAGCCACATATCTGGTTTGGAACAATTACTTAAGGCCCGCTACAGGAGAGGAATTAGTATCTGAAATGATTTCTGCAGCTGGTGGAATGGAAACTTGGGTAAATATAACGCATGGGCAATATGACCGAACGCACAAACTATTTTCAGAAACTGGAGAAATTTTGAGAGAGCGTGTTGAAACTGTTTATTTCGATAAACGAGAAGGCAATGTGAAGTTCATGGTAGATCATAAAACAGCAGAAGGATTAGATGTGATTATAGGTAAGGATCAGGATGGGTTTTGGGCATTTGAAAATGAGCTGTTCGTGGATGCAAGATCTAAATCGGATGAACTTGGGATGATGTGTGATTCAAAATTTTGTGCCCCAGACTGTACAATGGCTATGGCTTTCTACCGTTTTTCTATGCCATTCAAGCTAGCTGATAATGGAGTGATCGCAACAAACGCAGGAAAAAAAGCTCTTGGATCCGATCAGGCTCAAGTATTAGATATTGGATATGATCAAGAAACCGGCAAAGACCGTTGGGTATTTTATACTGATCTCGAAAATAAGTTGATCCAAAAGATGGAATACCATCATCACACAGATGACGGTAAAGATCTTCCTGAAGAGTACTTCTGGTCGGACTACAAAGAAGTAGATGGCTTAATGATCAGTCATAAATGGACACGCTACTGGAGTAATGGAGAATCTCTTGAAGAGTATACATATTCCAATTTTGATTTTGAAAGCGAGTTGCCTCGCCATTTTGATGAGCGTCCCTCAGGGTTGGTCGCTAAGAATTAGTTTATTCAGAGTAAAGAATATAAGGTTCATTAATAAAAGAATCAATCTAATTGGATTTCTAATTCA
>Ga0209482_1001282_pt1 | contig 17779 bp, 20 predicted proteins | sample CoawatmetaG10DNA_FD_187512 | JGI IMG/M metagenome (GOLD analysis project Ga0209482, IMG submission 187512) | Marine microbial communities from the West Antarctic Peninsula - Coastal water metaG104-DNA (SPAdes) (version 2) | ecosystem: Environmental > Aquatic > Marine > Coastal ...
TCATATCCACCACTGCACGTGCCGATTGCGCGATGTACTTCATATCTTTTTGAAAATCAAAGTTTCTTGCGATCATGGCATAAGATCCAAATGCCGCCGCAATAATGATGGCACTGACTGCAAGTGCGATTAGCATCTCGACTAAACTAAAACCGTTTTTATGGCGCCCAGGCATTTAAGGTTCTCCTGAAAATATTTTTAGCTCTGCCGTCTCGAGAGTCGATTTCAATAGTTATTACAAACACACTACTAGTGTTGGACGTTTGCTCCACTTTAATTGTACGTTTGTCATTAACAGATGGAGTCCCAAAGAGTTTGTTGGCATGACCCTGCCATTTAGTTTGTTTAGTTGCTGGAGTGGTTGAACCTGAACCAGCAGTTTTAAAATCCATATTATGATACGGGCAGGTGGTGGCACATGAATTAATGGTACTAGAGTCAGTTAACATGTCTTCCATAATCATAGAGGTGAGCATACTACCTTTTTCACGGTCAATTGAACTTAGCAAGATATTAGTAGAGACAGTTGATAAATTAAAAGCTGCTACAAATCCAATACCAACTACAGCTGCGGCAACCATGCTTTCAATTAAAGTTAAACCTAGCTCATTAACTCTTAGTTTCTTTCGATCCAAATTCTGCCCCCCGCACAAGTTGTGTTTGTATCAATTTCTTTGGAATAAAAACCAGTTAAAAATATTTGAGTACGGAACTGCATACAATCATGGGCAATTAAAAAGCCACCACCAGATGTTTGTCCATTAGAGTAGAAGCACATGAGACTGGTTTCGTTTGGAAAAGAAAGATTTGAACCGGCATTACCAGCACTGTTATGTTGCGCTTTTAACGTAGAAGTAAAATTACTAACTGTTGGATACTGAGCAACAGGATCTGTATTATTGGCAACAAAATTACAGGTTGAGTTATTTAGATTTTCAGAATTAAGGGCATCGGTGCCTGTTTTTAATTGAAACAGTTGAATTGCACTTGTACTAGTTTGACGTAAATACAATTTGCGAGATTTAGAAACACTAGTGGCTTTACTGTAATCAATCAACGCCTCAACATAAGCTAATTCTTTTTTTACAGTTCGGGATTTAGTCCAGCTTGAGATATTGGGAACGGCAATGGCGGAAATAATTCCAATGATTGCTACCGCAATTAAAAGTTCTAATAAGGTAAAGCCAGCAGAATTATTCTTCATCGTAGCTAATGATGCCGTCGGCTTTAAGTTGCTCGATTGTGGACTCCATCCTGACCATGCCATCACTAGCACCAGTTTGCATAATAGAAGGAATTTGAAATACTTTATCTTCACGAATAAGATTTTTAACAGCACTATTACATACCATTACTTCAAACGCTGGAATTCTCCCAACACCATCCATTCTTTTAATTAGTCGTTGTGTCACAGCAACACGCAGAGTAGTAGAAAGTTGCTGCCTGACTTGTCCCCTTTGGTCGCCAGGAAATACATCAATAATTCTATTAATAGTTTGTGGCGCACCATTAGTATGTAAGGTTGCAAATACCATATGACCAGTTTCTGCTGCGGTCAAAGCAAGTGTTATGGTTTCAATATCTCTTAATTCGCCAACCAATATCGCATCTGGATCTTCCCGTAACGCTGCTCTTAATGCCGAAGCAAATGAAGAGGTGTGTGCACCAACTTCTCTTTGTGAAATAATAGCTTGTTTATTGGTATGAATATATTCAATTGGATCTTCAATAGTTATTATATTCATAGGATGATTTTCATTTAAATAATTAATCATCGCAGCCAAGCTAGTTGACTTACCCGAACCAGTTGGACCAGTGACTAAAATTAATCCATTCCTTTTAGTAATAAGTTCTTCTATGACCGGTGGAAAACCAACTTCATGGAAATCCCTAATGCTATCTTCAAGCACTCTAAGCGCTAAGCTTGGACCATTCATGCTTTCAAACATATTGGCACGCATTCTAATTTTACCAATGGTAAAGCTACAATCAAAGCTTTTTTCATCACTATAAATTTTAAATTGTGAAGTGCTTAAGACACTTTTAATGAATTTGTTAATTTCATCTTTTTCAATAATTTCATTATCAATTTTTTCAATGCTTCCATGAACTCTAATTGCTATAGGAAGACCGGCATGGATATGAATATCAGAAATACCTTCTTTATCGCATAATTTAGCTATAGTTTTTTCCATTTGTTATTAAACTCCCTCAAATCATGTAATAAAAATATATTTATAATTTTTATATATTTGTAGCTATTATAGCCAGTTAAATGTTAAAATATATATGTTAAGTAGATAAAGAGCATTATTCATAAAATAAGTATTTTCTTCCTATGTCAAAATTCGATCTTTCAGAGATTACAAAATCATTCTCTAAAATTAATTTTGGTTCATTATCAAAGATTAATTTTGGTTCATTATCAAAGATTAATTTTGGATCTTTAAAGCTTGGTAAGAAAGACAGCAAAAAAAGTGACAAGAATGATGGCTCTAATTCTTTTATCTCTAAAATATCAACTCAAATAATTTCAATGTTATCTGAATATTCAGTTCAACAAGAAGAAGTAGTTGGAGTTGATATAACGCCAAATAGTGTAAGACTAACCCAGCTTTCAAAGAAAGATGATGATGAATGGGTTGTTGAAAAATTAGCTTTTAGACATTTAGATCGAATTGATGATATTAAATCTGGCAGCTCTAAAATTTCTGAAGAAATAATTGAAGCATATAAGTCTGGAAAATTTACAACTACAAATGCAGCTGTTTCATTACCTGTTTCGAGCTCAATTGTAAAAGTAATTACAATGCCGCTTATGTCTGATGATGAAATGAAGAAAGCCATTGAGTACGACTCATTATGGGAAAATTTAACCCAACTTCCAGACGCATTAGATCAATATTCAATTTTTCATCAAACAATCAGAAAAGATACTGCGGCAAATGTTATGGATGTTTTATTTGTTGCGTCTAAACTTGAGGATGTAAATCAATATATCGAAGTTGTTAGAAATGCTAATCTTACTCCTGTAGTTTTAGATGTAAGATGCTTTGCTTTACGCAATGCGTTTGAAACAAAAAACATGAAATCTTTTACAGAAGCACCCCTGGCAATATTGGAAATTGGAAATTATGAAAATTACCTATTAATCTTAAAAGATGAAAATCCATATGTTAATGATATTTTTGTTGGAGCTAAAGATAAAGAGTTTATGGGCAGTAAAGAAACTGATATTAAAATGCTGGCTCAGGTTATAGATAGATTTGCTATGCAAATAAAACAAAATCTCGAATCTTATTCGACAAGATTTAAAACTGATAAAGTTGAAAATTTATTTATCGTATCTCAATCACCAAGTATTGAGAAAATAGTGGAGCAACTATCTAAAAAATTAAAAGATATGACTGTCGTTTTACTTGATCCGTTTAACAGTATGACTGTTCCAGCGCAGATCGAAGAAAAACTAAATTCAACTGACAATAGGTCTGCATTTACAGCAGTTGCTGGATTAGCCACAAGAAAACTTGATATATTTGGTTATTATCAAAAAGTTACTGGAGTTAATAATATAAATTTACTACCTAATCGTGATGGGGTTAGAAAGTCACAAAAAACTAAGTTTATTTCTGGTTTTGTATTAGTCGGTTTTGCTGCTTTATTAATTGTAACCTCAATTTGGTTTACTACTTCATTTTTCTACAATAAATCTAAAAACAATACTCAATTAGAAGACTACAGCGCTATTTCTTCTCAATTAGATCAACTACAATTAGAAATGGCTAAGTTAAAAAGTAATAATATTAATTTAATCGAGGGATTAAAGCTTTCTGAAACTGCCACGACCAATCAGAAAACTGCAGCTCAAGTATTAATAGATTTAGCTGAAAAGGCTGGATTTAATATTGCGCTAGCATCAATTATGTTTGATGGAACCAATAATTATGAAATAGAAGGTGAAGCTTTATCTGATAATGATGTGATTAGTTATTTAAACAGAATAAGAAAAACAGAAATATTTGATAAGGTTATATTAGAAAAATCTTTTATTTCTGCAGAGGGCTCAAATATCAAATCTTTTGTTATAAAGATAAGTGTACGTTCTGAATTAATGAATGCAAAAAACTTACAAGCTCAAGATTCAGATGCAGAAGCCGAAGCGTTAGAAAGTGTGGAGGAATAAATGTCATTATTAGATTTCGATATAGGCAGTCTCTTTAAGAAAAAAGAATCTTCATCAAAAAAAGCTGCAAGTAAAACACCTATTGATAAAACTGTTATTACTAGAATAGTCGTAGTTTTAGGAATGTGTATTGTTGTATTTGGAGCATATTTTTTTCTTCTCAAGCCTGTTATTAATAGCCAAGAAAATAAAATAAAAGAAGCTGCTATTTGGAAGCAGCAAATTCAAAGCTGCACAGCAGAAATATTAAATTTAGAAACTAATATTGATAATTTAAATAATGAGAGCTCACTTAAAGGGGGTCTCTTTGTTAGTGACGATGAGTTTGAAAATTTTTATGCTGAACTTACTGAGGCAACAATCAAAAGCGGATTAAGAATAATGGATATTACTAGAGGTGAGGAAATACCAGTAAGATTAGCGCCAGATGCCGCTTCAGAGAGCTCGTATAATTATACGCCTGTATCTGTTTCAATTCCTTGTGAAAAAGGTTCAAAGTATTTAGGTATGGCTAACGGTAGTGTAGTTGGAACTGTTGATCCAAATTGCCAAGGCGATGACTGTAACCCAATAGCATACTATAAAATGACTGTGTCTTACAAAATTGAGGGTGCATTTGGTAATTACTTGAAGTTTAGAAAAATATTAGCAATGAAAGAAAAAATAGTTAATATTGAAAATGAAAATATTATTAAGTTAGAAAATGGAAATGGAAGAGTTACTGCTATTGCAACAGTATCTCTTGTAAAAAACGTCAAATGATTAAGGAAGTAGATTATGATAAATAGTTTAAATTTAAAGGTTATTTTCTTACTGATTACGATGACATCTATTGCGTATGCGGAAGATCCTTTTTCAAGAAGCTTTTCGTCACCTACCTCTTCTTCTGGCGCAGACATGAACTTAGGCAGTGCTTCCAACGAAAATGATGGGATTCATCCTATGGTAAGATATGATGTTTCAAAATATTATATAAAAGGTGTAATAACCGCTAAAAGTGGCTCACTAGCTATTGTAAGTCTGCCAGGCGATAAAGATTACTTTCTCTTTTTGGGAGATCCCTTGGGTAATGATTTGCATACCATTAAAAATATTAGCCAAGACTTTGTAGTCTTAAGTAAGAGTAACGGCGAAGATGTATCAATTAACGTATTAAACCCTATACAAAGAATGAGTGGTTTATGATAGTTAACTATTCTAAATTTCTAATTCTAATTTTAATTAGTCTTAGTTTATTTGCATGTGCATCAAATCCATTGCCAACTATTGATAGCTTTCAACCATCTGAATTTATAGAGCAAGAAAAAGATTCAGTTGAAGCAACTTCTAAACTAGGGCCAAAAAATAATTTCGAAGAAGGAAAAAAAACGAGAAGAATATTTATTGATGAGAATGTTGTAACTGACTATACAAAAATAATAACTTCAAATTTTAGTCAAACTTTTCCAATCTCAATTAATTTTGATAATGTTGATATTAGAAGTGTGATGCAAACATTTTCAATTATTACAGGAAAAAATATTTTAGTAGGCGATGAAGTTCAAGGTACTGTTAAGGCAAGAATTTTAAATGAAAATTGGGATAGCGTACTAGAAGCTATATTAGAAATTAAGAATATTGCTCTAACACTTAATCCTTCAACAAATATAGTCAGAATACATTCTAAAGAGGTACTCACTTCTCAAGAGGAATATAAGAGAAAAAGAAAAGCAGAAGTAAGACTATCTATGGAACTGTCAAAATCTATTGAGCCAGTAAGATCAGAAATATTTAAGCTTTATTATTCGTCGCCTGGCGCAGTTAAAGGTCAAATCTCAGAAGTTTTAGCGAATATGGACGCTACTGTATCTGCTGGTGAAGGAAGTGCACCATCTGGAATGGGATCTAGTAATAGAGTAAAAATGACTGTGGATGAACGTTTGCGAGCGTTAATAGTGCTTGGAAGTGCAGAAGATCTAAATTTTATAGAAAAACTAATTGATCAAATTGATGTCCCAACTAAACAAATCTTAATTGAAGCGTACGTTGTGACAGTAAAAGATACGTTTACCAAAGCTCTAGGAACTCGTCTTGGAGCATTATTTGCTGGTAGAGGTCCTGATAATTATCCTGTAACTATTGGTGGTACGTTAGGTGACGACGCTACTGATACATCAACAGTTACTTCACTTGGTGCAACTGTAAACACTGTAACCTCAACAGCATTTGCATCTGGTGGTCTTGGACTAGTTCTGGATGCAAGAGATTTTGATTTAAATCTAGAAATTGAGGCCTTAGAAACTAAGGGTGTTGTAAAAACAATATCAAATCCAAAAATATTTACTCTTAACAATCAAATGGCATCAATTAAACAAGGAGTGCAACTACCTTATACAAGTACAACAGCCGATGGAACTACATCGGTTTCTTTTAAAGATGCTGCGTTAAACTTCACTGTAACACCGAGTATTGTTGGAGATGGCAATGTTATTCTTGATATATCACTTAATGCTGATGAAAAAGGTACGGATACAGTTGATGGAAACTTTTCTGTAGACACAGTGCAAATTAATACTAAACTTTTAGTTGCCGATCAATCTATTGTGATAATTGGTGGAGTTTACAAAAATACTGAAAATGATTCTGAAATGAAAACACCCGGCCTAGGGAGTATACCGCTGTTTGGAAATTTATTTAAATCAAGATCTGATTCTGATCAATATGACAGAATCTATATGTTCGTAGCACCAAAGATATTACATTAAAATAAATGAGTATTGTAACAGATGAAGCAGCAACTGAAGTAGCCTCCATGGCTGTTAATCAGGGTATCTTATCCGAAGAAAATTTTGGTAAGTTTAAAATTTTGAATAAAGAATCTGGCCAATCGATGATTTCAATATTATTTGATAAGGCCATCATGGATGAATTTTCTTTAGCAAAATTTGTGGCTCAAAGTTATGGACTAAACTTTCAAGAAGTAAATTCAGATTCGATTGATGATGAGGTTCAAGCTAAATTAGCAATTGAATATTTAAGAACAAATAACATATGCCCATTTGAAATTGATGGCTCAACTTTAAAAATAGCTATTTGTGACCAATCAAAATTATCTTTAGAGAAAAATATTAGAGTTATTACTGGTATGCAAGTAGAAATGGTTTTAGTAACCATTTCAAATTTTGAAAAACTTTTAGCTAAATTTGGTATCTCAAATGCCATACAAGAAGTTAGTCAAATTGGTGCATTAAAAAAAGCAGCAGAAGATGAAGCTGTCGCAGAAGCAGAAATTTTAACTGAACGAGATAAAACTGCCGCTGAAATATTTGTATCAGATATTTTACTAGAAGCTTATAATTTGGGAGTAAGTGATATTCACATTGAATCATTTAGAAAATCAAAAAGATTAAGATATAGAGTTGATGGTATACTTATTGCACAGAAGAAAAGAGCATCTGAGATAGCGGATAGATATTCTGCAGTAGTGTCTATTTTGAAGCTATTATCTGGCGCAAGAATTGAAGAAAAGCGTTTACCACAAGATGGTGCTATTGCCTTTAACAATGGTAAAGTTGAATTTGACTTGCGTGTATCGTTTCTTCCAGTTCAAGGTGGTTTTGAGCGAGTGGTTATGCGGATTTTAAGAAAAGATGCAATTTCAATGAGTTTTGATGACCTAGGTTTTAATAAAGAGGATTATGAGGCAATTACAGAGGCAACAGCAGCCACTCAAGGTTTAGTTCTAGTAACAGGACCAACAGGTAGTGGTAAGACTACAACTCTTTACTCAATCTTAAGCGCATTAAATGACGATAAAAAAAATATTATGACTGCAGAAGATCCGATTGAGTATGAATTAGAAGGCATTAGTCAATCGCAGATGAAAAATGAAATTAATTTTACTTTTGCGGCAGCCTTAAGAACCTTTCTCAGACAAGATCCAGAAGTTATCTTAGTTGGTGAGATTAGAGATCAAGAAACAGGCACTATAGCTATTGAAGCAGCTCTTACTGGTCACTTAGTTTTAAGTACCTTACACACCAATGATTCAGTTAATACTATTACTAGATTAGTTAATATGGGAATTCCAAATTATCTTGTGTCTTCAGCAGTTAAATTAGTAGTAGCGCAAAGATTAACTAGAAAAATTTGTGAAAATTGTAAGGAAAAAGACACCACTGTAAAAGCACCTATTCTCAAGCAATTTGGGATTAAGTCTAAAATGAGTTTATACAAAGGCAAGGGTTGTTCCAAATGCAATAACTCGGGATACAAGGGTAGACGTGGAATCTATGAAGTTTTAAAAGTTACTCCTTCCATTCAAGATGCTATACTTAAAGAAAAAAATGTAATTGAAATTGCAGAATTGGCTCGAAAAGATGGTTATAAACCAATGATGGAAATTGGTGTCGATTATTTAAAAGAAGGCACGTTAAGCTTTGAAGAATTTCAACGCACATTATTTATAGGATAAAAAAATATGCCATCATTTGAATATAAAGGAATTTCTGGAGAAAAAAATACCTACGCTGATGGTGTTATAGAGGCAATCAATGAAGATGAGGCCGCTTACAGACTAAGGCAGAAAAAAATAATTATCACATCCCTCAAGCTAGCAAAGAAACAAAATAATCCTGAAGATAAAAAAGATACCAAATCCGATCAAGTTTCTTTTCTAGATAGATTTAGTAAAGTTAAGCCAAAAGATATTGTGATGTTTACAAAAAAACTATCAACAATGGCGCGAGCAGGTCTTCCAATTTTAGATGCCTTACAAATGGCTCATGATCAAATAGAGGATAAAAAACTCAAAGGTATAATAAATAATGTTTCCGCAAATCTTCGGGGTGGAAGTGACTTATCAGGTTGCTTTGAAAAACACCCAACAATCTTTGATAATATTTATGTTAATATGATTAAGGCAGGAGAAACTAGTGGTAAGCTTGATATCTTTTTAGATAAGCTGGTTGAAATTTTAGAAAAAAGAGAAAAAATTAAATCTGAAATTGCTGGTGCGATGCGGTATCCACTTATAATTTTCTCAATTGCTTTTGTAGTAACTGTATTCATGATCTGGAAAATTGTTCCAGTTTTTGCAAATATGTATGGTGGTATGGGTGTTCAGTTGCCAGGACCAACTCGATTCTTAATTTCAGCTAATGAATTTATTACGGGATCTGGTGGCATAACAACAGTTATTATTGTCGCTATAATATTTTATACCTATAAATATTTTCATAAAAATAATAAAGGGTTCAAAAGTTTTATGGACAAAGTGTCACTAAAGATACCTATATTTGGACCAATCATAGTACAAGCAACGATTGCCAGAGTTGCATTAATTAAGGCCAATCTTTTTGCGGCTGGTGTCGATGTGTTAGAAATACTTGATATAGCAATGTCTTCAACTACTAACGTCCACTATATTGCTGCCTTAGATAATGTGAAGCGAGGAGTTTTTTCAGGTGAGGACATGTCCAAACTTGTTGCTAAAGAATCCGTATTTCCAGTTACTTACTCGCAACTAATAGCCGTTGGAGAAAAAACTGGTAATTTAGAAGAAATGTTTACATCTATTGCTGCTTATTACGAAGAAGAATTTGATAATGTTATAAAAAAACTCTCATCAATGATCGAGCCAATGGCAATGGTTATTATTGGTGGAATTGTTGGAACTTTATTATTAGCAATGTATATGCCAATATTTAATGCAGGATCAGCTATAGGTTAATAGCTAGATTAAGTAGCTATATAAAAAAATCGACCAGCTCATAAAAGTAATTGCCGAAATTATTATAATTAAAATACCAGTTAAAGACTCATTATTGTATTTTGGATTTAATGAATTGGGTTTACTATTAACTTTTTTACGCCACTCTTCAGGAAACAATCGCAAGGTAAAGGCATAAATAATTAAAAATAAGCTTAAAAAGCTTAATATAATTGATGTGTAAAGCATTATTAACTGTAGCATATTTTAAAAATAAAGTAAAAAAACCTTAGAAAACTAGTATAAATTATAATAACTTAAATAAAATTTCTTGTATTGATAAGGTAATAAAGTAATATGAAAAAAAAATTAAATTTAGGAACTAAAAACTATGCATAAGAAAAATCAAAAAGGCTTTACTTTGATTGAGCTACTAGTTGTTGTAGCAATCATTGGAATTCTTGCTGCGGTTGGAATTACAGCTTTTGGTGGCTTCCTTGGAAGCGCTAAACTAAATGCCACGCAATCTAATCACAAAGGTATTACAAGTGCTTTGCAAGCTGAATTTACAAAATGTTCAATTATGGGTGGAAACCTATCATGGACTACAGCAACTGCTGGTACTACTACTGATATTACATGTAATGGTGCTAGTGGTGGACCTGCTGATCACGAAACTGCAATTCTTGTTCACTTTAATAACAGTGGGTTTAATAATCCTTTTGATGCAACTGTAGTAGATGCAATTACAGAAGGTACAGCAGACACAGATGGTGAGACTAGTATCAACTGTACAGACGTTGGAACAGGTGGCGCTGGTAATTGTGTTATAACTACACGACTTGAAGCCGGTACTATACTTACTGATGTTGTAACAAAAGAATAACCACTTTTTTATATAAGCAGGCTTTTCAAGGTCTGCTTATATAGTATTTATTAAATGAAAAAATCTGAAGGTTTTACGCTTGTAGAGTTGTTAGTAACAGTTGCTATAATAGGCATTCTGGCTGCCGTTGGTATTTCTGCATATACTGGTTTTATTGTTGCCGCAAAAGAGAAACAAGCCACTACAGGTTTAAGTTCAATTTATCTAGCCCAAGAAGAATATAGGTCAATGATTGGAACTTACTATCAATCAAATGCTAGTTGTGGATTATCAAATGATGACTCGACTGTAATTAATAATAATTTATTTAATGCTGATACTATTTTAGAAACAGAAAATTATAATTTTTGTATTGAGCACTCATCTGGAACCTTAACCTACCTAGCCAATGCATATTTATTAGATGGTTCAGGGGTTATTTTAACTATTACTAATACTAATTTAAAAAGAAAATTTGTTGACGCCAGTTGGCAAACAGGTTGGTAATTATCCGTATCTTAAAAAATAGATTTGATTAATAAGATTTTAAACTAAATTTTCCAGGCTGTGTGGCGGATAAGATTAATAGGCCAGCAAATATACCGATGTTCTTAATGAAATTTTGCATTTCATGTTGTTGTTCTAATCCTGCGGCCATATCCCAGAAGTTATGCATATAGTAATTAATTATTAATGTTAGTAGGGCAAGAATAAGTGCTGAAACCCTAGAATGCCAACCAATAATAATTCCAATTGAACATATGAACTGAATTATAATAGTTAAGATTAAAGTAATATGCACAAATGGAACATCATGTTCAGACATGTAGGTGAACATAAAATCATAACTAAAGATTTTTGGGATAGCACCAAATATTAAAAAATAGATTCCAATAATAATTCTACCAATTAATAAATTTATATCTTTGAGATTATTCATTTAGTAAAATTTTGAAACCAATTTTCATGGTTAGTTTTGAGATCTTGTATCGAAATTTTTCCAATATCTTTGATTTCAATATTTTCATCTGTGGTATGCCCAATACACTCTAGTACAACACTATGATCATTCGATAGTTTTTTTAATTGAGCTTCATTTTTTTTATCAATTTCAATTATATAACGACCCTGGTCTTCCCCAAAGAGATACGCATGATTTTTGCGTTCACAATTAATAGAAATTCCTATGCCGCTACTTAATGACATTTCAGCCGCAGCAATAAGCAGTCCACCTTCACCTATGTCGTGAACAGATAGAGCTAAATCTTGACTGATTAATTCTAATATAAACTTACCATTTTTAAGTTCATCATTAAGATCAATTATTGGAGTACTTCCAAGTTCCTTATTTAGTACAATAGATAAAAACTGGCTATTTCCTAGATGACCGTTAGTTTCACCAATTGTATAAACTAGAGTGTCATTTTGTTTAAAAGCAATTGTTTTTGTTTTTGAGATATCTTTGATTAGACCTACACCACCAATAGCAGGAGTAGGATAGATACCTTCACCATTAGTTTCGTTATAAAGGGATACATTGCCTGAAACTACAGGGTATTCTAATACTGAACAAGCTTCAGTCATGCCTCGAATACATTCAACAAATTCACCCATAATTTCTGGCTTCTCTGGATTACCAAAATTCATACAGTCAGTAATGGCTATGGGCAAAGCACCAGATGCAACAAGATTTCTCCAAGTTTCAACCACAGCATGTTTTCCACCTTCAAACGAATTATGCTTACAATAAGTTGGAGAGCAATCAGTGCTTATAGCAATAGCTTTATTAGTTCCATGCACCCTAACTACTGCAGCATCCGAACCTGGTCTAACTAAAGTATCCGCCATAACCATGTGGTCATACTGTTCCCATATCCATCGTCTACTACAAAGGTTGGGATGACTGATCATCTTGACTAGATCGTCAATTATTGTCTCAGATTTAAGCGTGCCTTCATCTATCAAGTATTCTTTTGCAGGCTCTCTAACAGTATAGTCTCTTTGATATTCTGGAGCATCTTCCACTAAAATATTTATAGGAATACAGGCCTCTTCTTTACCATGCATATTTAATACTAAGTTTTTTGTATCAGTAACTTTACCAATAACTTCAAACTCAAGATCCCATTTTTTAAATATTGCTCTAGCCATGTCTTCCTTACCAGGCTCAAGCACCATAAGCATTCTTTCTTGGCTTTCAGATAACATTAATTCATAAGCTGTCATGTTGCTGGCACGCATAGGAACTTTAGTAAGATCAATTTCTAATCCAACATTTCCTTTTGAAGCCATTTCAATTGAAGAAGAGGTTAGGCCGGCCGCACCCATATCTTGAATTGCAATAATCGCTTGTTCTTTCATTAGTTCCAAACAAGCCTCAAGTAAAAGTTTTTCGGTAAAGGGATCACCAACCTGAACTGTTGGTTTTTTATCTTCAGTATCGTCATCAAATTCAGCTGATGCCATTGTTGCACCGTGAATACCATCTCTGCCAGTTTTAGAGCCAACATACACAACTGGATTACCAATTCCTGCTGCGGCGGAGTAAAAAATCTTATCTTTTTTTGCGATACCAACAGTCATGGCATTGACAAGTATATTGCCATTATAAGATGGATGAAAATTTACTTCACCACCAACTGTTGGTACGCCAATACAGTTACCATAACCACCAATGCCCTCAACAACCCCTGCTAGAAGGTGTTTAGTTTTTGGGTGGCTTGGCTCACCAAACCGTAAGGCATTTAAGTTGGCGACAGGTCTTGCTCCCATAGTAAAAATATCTCTTAAAATTCCTCCAACGCCAGTTGCGGCGCCTTGGTAGGGTTCAATGTATGAGGGGTGATTATGACTTTCCATTTTAAATACGGCGACATCACCATCATCAATATCAATTACTCCAGCATTTTCTCCTGGTCCCTGTACAACACGAGCGCCAGTTGTAGGTAGTTTCTTTAACCAAAATTTTGATGATTTATAAGAGCAATGCTCATTCCACATTGCAGAAAAAATCCCAAGCTCTGTTAGATTAGGCTCGCGGCCAAGTCCTTTTACAATACTATCAAATTCATCATGCTTTAAACCGTGACTTTCAACTGAAGACTGTTCTGTTTTATGAATCCAGTCCATTATTTTAAAACACCTTCAAATATATGCTTGCCATCATCTGAGCCCAAGCTTAATTCTACAGCTCTTTCTGGATGTGGCATTAAACCAAGCACATTTTTTTTATCATTAAGTATGCCAGCAATATTATCAAGCGATCCATTTGGATTAGATTCTTCACTCACCACTCCATTAATATCACAATATTTAAATGCAATTTGATCATGATCTTTAATCTTTTTAATCGTATCTGTTGAAGCAAAGTAGTTACCTTCATTGTGAGCTATTGGCATTTTTGCCACTATATTATTCTTCGTAAAAATAGATGAAGTATTTTCAGGCTTTATGTAGATATCTTTACAAATAAAACTTAGAGAATTATTTCTAATCAGCGCTCCATCAAGTAAAGAAGTTTCAATTAAAATTTGAAATCCATTACAAATTCCTATTACTGGCACTCCTGCTTTTGCTTTTTTAATAACTTCATTAATTACAGGTGAAGTAGATGCAATCGCGCCACACCTAAGATAGTCTCCGTATGAAAAACCACCAGGAACAACAATTAAATCACTTTCTGCAATAGAAGTATTTTTGTGCCAAACCATTTCTGGAGCTGATCCAGAAATACTTTCTATAGCCACAGCAACATCCCTGTCACAATTAGATCCAGGAAAAACAATAACATGTGATTTCATAATATTTTAATCAATCTCTACGGAGTAATCTTCAATTACTAGATTTGCTAGTAATTTTTCACACATTTGATTAAGTTTAGAATTAGCAGCATCTTTGTCATCACCCTCTAAAAGAATTTCAATATATTTTCCCTGACGAACACTTTGTATTCCATCAAATCCAAGATCTGATAGTGAATTTGCAATCACTTTGCCTTGTGGATCTAATACATCTTTTTTAAGAGTAATATGAATCTTTGCGAGCATTCTTCTTTAATGCCCGATTCCCAATCTAGAAGCAACTTCTTGATAGGCTGTTAATAAACTACCAAGACCTTTTCTAAATACATCTTTATCTAATTTTTTATTAGTTTTTATATCCCATAAACGACAAGAGTCTGGGCTAATTTCATCAGCTAAGACAACTTTGGACTTATCACTCATTAAACGACCAAACTCAAGTTTAAAGTCAACTAATGTAAGGCCCTTTTTTTTAAAAAGTTTACCTAAAGAATTATTTATTTTTAAACTTAACTTATCAATCTTTGCTAATTCTGATTTGGTTGCCCAACCAAAAGCTTCAACATGATCCCTAGAAATCATTGGATCATCCAATGAATCTTCCTTGTAGTAATATTCTAGTAAGGGTTTTTTTAACTTAATACCTTCTTTTAAATCCAGTTTTTTAGCAATTGATCCTGTAATTACATTCCGTACCACAAATTCGATCGGGATGATTTCACACTCTTTTATAAGCTGATCTCTATCATTCAAGCGTTCAATGAATGACATTGGGATTTTTTCTGATTTTAAATGACTCATTAAGAACTCTGAAATTCTATTGTTAAGAGCACCTTTGCCTTTAAATATCTTATGTTTCTTTTTATTATATGCAGTTGCATCATCCTTAAATCTTTGAATTAAGGTATGTTTCCTTGGACCTTTGATGATAGTTTTGGCTTTGCCTTCGTAGAGTATTTTATCTTTAGACATTTATGGTGACAATTGTTCTTCTTAGAGTAAAATCAATATATCTAAATAACAAATCAATTCAAATATTAAAAAAATGAAAAAACTTGATGACAGAAAAAAGGGCTTTGAGGGCAAATTTATCAGAGATCAGGACTTAGAGTTTAAGATATTAGCCAGACGTAACAAATATCTAGGAGTTTGGGCTGCTGAAAGATTAAGAATTACAGGAGATGCGGTTGCAGAGTATTGCAAGGAAGTAATAAAAGCAGATATGGAAGAAGCTGGTGATATGGATGTTTTTCGCAAAGTAAGAGTAGATTTTGATGAAAAAAATATTTCTGTTACCGATGAAGACTTGAGACAATATATGGATCAATTTTTATTGCAGGCTAAGGAAGAAATAATAGGAAAGGATAGTATATAGAATGATTAATGGAATTAAATTTTTTGAAAAAATTATTTTAGTAACTGTTCTTATGGCAACGGTTGTAGCTATTTGTAACGAGTTTATTGTTATGTATTCTGCACTCGAAGTAACTTTGGCAGATCTTCTATTGCTATTTATTTATATTGAAGTTGTTCAGATGGTTAGGGAATATTGGACTCTGGATAGAATTAGAATCAGTATTCCACTATTTATAGCTATAACTGCATTAGCTAGGTATATTATTTTACAAGGAAAATCTGGTGATCCAAGTTTTCTGCTTTATGAAGCGGGTGCTATTTTAATGATTGCTCTAGCTGTTTTAGTTTTAAGAATGAGAAAGCTAAAAATATTTGAAGATAGCGGCGAAGAATAATTATCCAAATACTTTTTTAAAGATCTGATTAGTTCTGCGTAGTGCATGGTCTAGGTTTAGTATTTTTCTAATTTCGATAGCACTTAAGTATTTTTTCAACTCTTTATCTTTTAATAGAACATTAACAAAGTCTTCTTGAGTTTGCCAAACTACCATTGCATTTTTTTGTATCATTTTATAAGCCTTTTCGCGTGCTAAACCTTTTTGTGTCAGGGCCAACATTAATCCTTCAGACATCGGCAAACCCTTAAGTTTATTTAAATTCTTTTTCATATTTTCTGGATAGACTATCAAGTTACTTATGATGTTAGTCATCCTGGCTAATGAAAAATCAATCGCAATATTTGCATCTGGTGCCATAATTCTCTCAACACTTGAATGTGAAATATCTCGTTCATGCCATAAGACGACATTTTCTAAAGCCGGTAGAGCGTAACCTCTGACTAAGCGCGCTAAGCCAGTAAGATTTTCAGATAAAACTGGATTACGTTTATGGGGCATTGCCGAAGATCCTTTTTGACCTTTTGAAAAAAACTCTTCAACCTCTAAAACTTCAGTGCGCTGTAAATGCCTCACTTCTGTTGCAAGTCTTTCAATAGAGCTTGCAAGTAAGGCAAGGGTACTAAAGTAGACGGCGTGTCGATCCCTTGGAATAATTTGTGTTGAAACTGACTCTGGTTTAAATTTTAATTTCTTAGCGACATACTTTTCAACTCTTGGATCAATATTGGCATAGTTACCAACGGCACCTGAAATAGCACATATATCAATTTCTTTTTGAGCTAATAATAGTCGCGCTTTATTTCTTTTAAATTCTTCATAAAAAGATGCCATCTTAATTCCGAATGTAGTTGGTTCCGCATGGATTCCATGACTTCTTCCAACACAAGCTGTATGTTTATGTTTAATGGCAATTTTTTTTATGGCTTTAAGTAATGAGTCTATTTCCTTTAAAATCAAAGTCGATGATCTGCTAAGTTGAACATTAAAAGCTGTATCTAAAACATCGGATGAAGTTAAACCTTGGTGCAAGAATCTTGCCGGCGGTCCAGCATATTCAGCAACACTAGTTAAAAAAGCAATTACATCGTGCTTTACTTCACGTTCAATTTTATCAATGCGTGCAGGATTTATTTTTGCTTTAGATTTAATTTTTTTAGCAGTACCTTTTGGAACTGTACCAAGTTGTTCCATAGCCTCACAAGCGTATAGCTCTATATCAAGCCAAATATTGTATTTATTAGTATCGCTCCATATTGCTGTCATGGGAGCACGAGAATAACGTGGGATCATATATGGATTGTTTTACTAGTTTAATTAGGGTTTATCAAGTCCCGCGGGTGATTTAGTGAATATTTCAAAACCATTCTCAGTTACTCCAACTGAATGCTCAAACTGAGCTGATAAACTCTTATCTTTAGTGACTGCTGTCCAGCCATCTTTTAATAAGCGAACATCATATTTACCAGTATTAATCATTGGTTCTACAGT
>Ga0209482_1001283_pt1 | contig 17773 bp, 20 predicted proteins | sample CoawatmetaG10DNA_FD_187512 | JGI IMG/M metagenome (GOLD analysis project Ga0209482, IMG submission 187512) | Marine microbial communities from the West Antarctic Peninsula - Coastal water metaG104-DNA (SPAdes) (version 2) | ecosystem: Environmental > Aquatic > Marine > Coastal ...
ACAGCAGCACAGACAGCTGATGACGCAGCACATGAAGCTATCATTGGCAAATTATCCCCATCTTCCTCATACAGAGTAACAGAGTTTGGCGGCAATGATGTTCTTTTTCTTATTTCAGATGATTATCCTACGGCATCTTCTTCAAATGCATTTTATTTAAAAGCAAGCACCACAACAACAATAGTTCCTGATGTAGAACGGGCACTACGATTTGCTTCTGGAGTTCCTATCGCACAAAATAATGAAGATGATACAGGAGCTAATGCAATTCTGTTAGAAAGTGGAACAGTAGATGATCCGGGGTTTCTTCTTTATGATAGAGCCGAGACTGAATTTCGTATTTCAGTGATCAACGAAACTGCCGGTAGTGACGGTGCTGTTTATGTTGAAGAAGTTGCACAAGGACATCCGGGCGCATGAATATAAAATTAATTTCAGAATCAATTCAAGATGTAGAATACATCTGTGAAGAGAAAGAAAACGGTAAGAAAGATTACAAGATTCGTGGCATCTTTATGCAGGGTGATGTCAAGAACCGTAATGGTCGTATCTATCCTAAAGATGTGTTGATGAAAGAAGTTGCTAACTATAATAAGAAATTTGTTGATGAGAATAGGGCATTTGGTGAGTTAGGTCATCCAGATGGCCCTACAGTCAACCTTGAAAGAGTCTCTCACCTAGTTACATCATTAAAACCAGATGGTAGTGATGTTATTGGTGAGGCTCGTATTTTAGAAACACCTATGGGTAAAATCGTCAAAACTTTAATGGACGAGGGAACCAAATTAGGTGTTTCATCTAGAGGCATGGGAAGCTTGGACGAGAGGAATGGTGCCAAGTATGTGAGAGATGATTTTTACCTTGCGGCTGCTGCTGATATTGTTGCAGACCCTTCCGCTCCTAACGCTTTTGTAGAAGGTGTTATGGAGGGGAAAGAGTGGGTTTGGAATAACGGTTCGTTAATTGAAGCACATGTTGCAGAAGTGAAAAAGAGATTTGATGTTAAAAAGCGTCAAAGGCAAGCGAATATGGAAGCATTAGAGTTTGCTAAATTCCTCAAGAAATTATAATTTATAAATATTATTTAACAAAAGGAGACTTCCTATGTCTGAATTAGACCAAACAATAGAGGAACTTGAAGCGGAGGTATTAGCGGAACTTGAAGAAGCTTCTGATGCTGATGCCCCGAAAAAAGGTTCTTTCTGGTGCTGATGCCCCGAAAAAAGGTTCTGTCCCTGCCGAGGGAAAGAAAAAACTAAAAGCAGTTGGTAATGCTGAAATTCAAGATGGCGGTAAAGCCGTTGTTGAGCCTGATGCAGCTAGTTCACCAACTGATATTGCTGCTGATAAAGCATCAGAAGTTTCTGGTGATGCACAACAAAAAGGTGAAGGTAAGCCTGACCCAATACAAAAAATGAAAAAGGTCAAGGAAGCCGCTCACAAAGATGACGAAGAAGATGAAGAAGACGACGACGAAGAAGAAGTCGAAGAAGAAGAAGACGAAGATAAAAAAATGAGTAAAAAAGAACTCATGGCTGCTATGGATAAGAAGATGATGGGCATGAATAAAGAAGACCTTCATGCTGCTTATGGTTCCATGATGAATGGTATGCATGATGACAAAGAAGAAAAGGAAGATGAAGTCGCTGAAGCTGTAGAGATGCATATTCAGAACATTGATATCACTGCTGACGTTGAAGCTTTGGTAGCAGGCGAAGACCTTTCTGAAGAATTCATGCAGAAAGCCGCAACAATCTTTGAAGCGGCCGTTAAATCAAAGACCCGTGAAGAAGTTACACGAATTGTAGAAGAGCAACAACTTGCAATTGCTGAAGAAGTCGATGAGTATAAACAGTCACTTGCAGAAAAAGTAGATCAATACCTCGATTACGTTGTAGAGGAATGGATGAAAGAAAATGAGTTAGCAATTGAGCGTGGACTTAAAGGTGAGATTGCTGAAGACTTTATTTCTGGTTTGAAACAGTTGTTTGAAGATCATTACATTGACGTTCCAGACGAAAGATATGACGTTCTGGAAGCACAATCTGACAAGATTGCTGAACTGGAAGAGCAGTTGAATTCAACTATGGAATCTAATATCCAAATGAATTCTACGAACTCTGAGTTGGTTCGGGAACAGGTCATTGCAGAAGTTGCTTCTGATTTGACCGATACAGAAGTTGAGAAGTTTGCCTCTCTAGTAGAAGATGTTGACTTTGGGGATGAAGCTGGTTTCCGTGCCAAACTCGACACCCTAAAGGAAAACTATTTTCCAAAAAGTGAAAACCTAGAAGAGACTTTTATTCATAATGAAGATGACTACGGAAGCGCCGCACAGGACATTGATACGAGTGATACAATGAAGACATATTTGTCTGCTATTGGTCGTGTCGAGACTCGTATTAACGGGCGCTAAGTTTAATATTATATAAATAGATGTAATAAAATAAAGGAGAAACAAATGTTTCAAGCAGAACATCTACAAGAAAAGTGGTCGCCAGTCCTAGAACATCCCGATCTTCCAAAGATTGAAGATGCCTATAAGCGGTCAGTTACCACTGTTATTCTAGAAAACCAAGAAAAAGCTCTAAGAGAAGATGCAGCATTCCTTAACGAATCTGTTCCTACAGGTAATATTTCCGGCGTATCAAATTGGGACCCAATTTTGATCTCACTAGTTCGTCGTGCAATGCCAAATCTTATCGCATATGATATTTGTGGTGTTCAGCCAATGACAGGTCCAACAGGACTTATCTTTGCAATGCGGGCCCGTCATCTATCAATGGATGGTGAAGAAGCATTGGTTGATGAGACAACCGGCGCAGCTGCAAACGGCTTCTCTGGTGACTTCTCGAACCAAAATGCCGCTGGTACAATCGGTGGTGGTGATATCCCTGCAAGTCAAAGCAATCCTGCTGCACTAAATGACAGTCCTTCTGCTGGTGCTTACGCAATTGCAACTGGTATGACAACAGCAGAATCTGAAGCATTGGGTGATAGCGGAACAAACGCTTTTGCTGAGATGTCATTCAGTATTGATAAGTCAACTGTCACGGCAGTTTCCCGTGCATTGAAAGCCGAGTATTCAATGGAACTTGCTCAAGACCTCAAGGCAATCCACGGTTTGGATGCTGAGACAGAACTTGCAAACATTCTTTCAACAGAAATTCTTGCAGAAATCAACCGTGAGGTTGTTCGTTCTATCTACAATACTGCTGTTAAAGGTGCATCAGTTAATACAACAACTGCTGGTATCTTCGATTTGGACACCGACTCAAATGGTCGTTGGTCAGTTGAGAAGTTCAAGGGACTTATGTTCCAGATTGAGCGTGATGCCAATGCGATTGGTCAACAGACTCGTCGTGGTAAGGGTAATATGATCATCTGTTCCTCTGATGTTGCTTCTGCACTTCAGATGGCCGGTGTTCTTGATTACACTCCTGCCCTCAACAACAACCTTAATGTTGATGACACATCCACCACATTTGCTGGTGTGATGAATGGTCGTTATAAGGTTTATGTTGATCCATACTCAGCAAATAGTGCTGCAAGTCAGTATTATGTTGTTGGTTATAAGGGTACATCACCTTATGATGCTGGTTTCTTCTACTGCCCATATGTTCCATTACAAATGGTTCGTGCGGTTGGTGAGAGTAACTTCCAGCCCAAAATTGGTTTCAAAACCCGTTATGGTATGGCTGCTAACCCATTTGCCCGTGCTGGTGCCGAAGCCGCTAATACAGCTGCTACAATCGCACTCGCAGCAAATACAAATGCTTACTATCGTCGGGTTAAAGTTACTAACCTTATGTAAGAATAAGAAACTTAACTATAAACTTGGGGAGGGCTTTGGCTCTCCCCTTTTTTTCTTTATAAATAGATATATCATGTCAGAAGGACCACTCGCAAGACAACCAGATAAGTTAGATTATCTTAGCCCAACTCAATTTCGTTTTGGTATTAACCAATTACCGAAGGTTGAGTTTTTTACAACTGCTGCGAATATTCCCGGCATCAATCTGGGTGATGCTGTGTTTGAAACCCCGTTTAAATCTATTCCAGTTATGGGTGATAAACTGACATATGAACAATTAACTATTAGTTTTATAGTTGATGAATTTTTGGAAAACTATAGATCATTACATGAATGGATGACTGCTATAGGATTTCCAAAAGATAGAAAGCAGTTTAGAGATTTTAGATCAAATACATCAAATACACCTAGTGTATCTATATCTATTCCGTCAACCGAAAGGGTTGGAAAAGTTACTTCAGCAAATGCATTATTTTCTGATGCATATCTAATGGTACTTTCAAATAAAAATAATCCTATTCTTCAAGTTGATTTTCAAAACATATATCCCGTATCTCTTAGTGCAATACAATTTAGTCAGGACAGCACAGATGTTCAATATACGACAGCGAGTGCAACATTTTCATATCAAATCTACGAATTTGGAAATTGCTAATACAATAATGGAGAATAAATGGATAAGTTAAGTGAACTACAGGCGGAAGCCAAAGAAGACCTTATTATTTTAGATGATGAAGACCTACACCAACAATCTTATAAAAATCAAATCATTAAACCAAAATGGCTGGACTATAAGTCCAAATATAAACTTATGATGTTTCAGTGCAAAGCTGAACATAAAAGGTTGTATCGCCAAAAATGGGAATATTATGGCGGTAAATCTGATGCAAAAGTTTATGCTGCAAAACCCTTTGACCTCAAGGTTCTGAAAACTGATCTTGGCGTTTATATAAATTCTGATGAAGACGTTATAGAGGTTGAGAAAAAAATTATATACTATGAAATAGTAATAGAGTTTATAGATGGTGTTATTAAGTCTATAGATAGTAGAGGATGGGATATTCGTAATGCCCAAGATTGGAAGAAGTTTATTGCCGGAGGTTTTTGATGAGAAAGTGGATTGGTTATTATGATGATGTTATTTCTGGTAGTCAAATAGAAGGTATTTATAATTATCCTTGGGACTGGAATCCATCAACATATTCAAATGATAAAGGAAATAGTCTCAATAGTGAAGAACGAGTTAGAATGGATGAGGTTTGGGCCAGAGAAGAAAACAGACCTTATCCAGTTTTGAAAGATGCCGTATTAAAATCTATGAGATTTTATGGAGAAGAACATGAAAACTTTTCTTGCATCCATCATACTGACTTTCGTATTAACAAGTATGGTGTTAATGGTTTTATGTCCTCACATATTGACAACATACATCATTCTCATGGTCAAAAATATGGATACCCCCAAGTCTCAGTTCTCTTGTTTTTAAATGATGATTATGAGGGGGGAGAAATTATTATTGCAGAAAATAAATACAAACCCAAAGCCGGTTCTGCAATAATTTTCCCTTCAAACTTTATGTTTCCACATGAAGTAACAACGGTAACAAAGGGTGAAAGGTGGAGTGTAATATCATGGTTGATGTAAAAAATTATATTGGTTATTATGAAAATATTATTGATAGTGCAATGTGTAAAGAAATCATTGAAAGTAATTGGGATTGGCGTGCAAGAACAGATCAGCCACCAGACGCAAATGCATCAGCTTTTATTGGCGGTAATGCTAGTGAAACTAGAGCGGACTTCGATGAAGATTGGCTTGATGTTCATCATGAATATCATAACTTATATCAAGCTTTAAAAGAATCACGTTCCAAGGTAGCTGATCTTTATAAAAAAGAACATGAAACATTTAATGTTACACATCATACTGATTTTCGTATTGGTAGATATGATACTGGTGGTTATGTGATTGAGCATTGTGATCTTCGTTATAAACCACATAAGGATTCAAATAACTCTCCTGAGAATTCATCGTGGGAACGGATAGCTGCATCTGAAAAATGGGGTTATCCACAAGTTTCAATTTTTATGTTTCCTAATGATGATTATGAAGGAGGAGAACTTATTGTTGCTGGTAATGAAATTCATTATACAGCTGGTTCTGCAATAATTTTCCCTTCTACCTTCATGTTTCCTCATGAGATTAAACCCGTAACAAAAGGAGAAAGGTGGAGTGTAATATCGTGGTTAATGTAAGAAAACACGAAATATTTCCAACGATGGTATACGAGTTTAATTGTGGTTTTAATGATCTCAATGCACTTGATGTAACACAAATGGATACTTACATTTTAGCAAATGAAAATGAAGATATGGTGAATCAATCTAAAGATGGATTACAGAATCTATCTACATTTAGAAAATTGGTAGATATTGTTCATGAACAGAATGAACAATATCTAAATGATTTAAAATACAAGTTTGATAAAGTAGAAATCACAAGCATGTGGTCAAATCATCTAAAGCCCAATCAATCACATCCACCACATACACATTCTAATAACTTACTCTCTGGAGTATTTTATCTTCATTCTGAATTTCCAGCATCACCAATTCAATTCTTTGATCCTAGAGTTCAAGCAAGTGTCCTCTCTCCAAGAAAAGAATCAAACAAGTATAACTCAAATATGGTTCAGTTCAATTGTTTGCCCTGCACTGGATATATTTTTCCGGCATGGCTACAACATTGGGTTCCTCCAACTCCTGTAGACAGAATTAGTGTATCTTGGAATATTATTGTTAGGGGTGAGTATGGGGAAGTCGGAACTTTCCAAAATGCTAATATCTAAAAAGAGCGAAGTATATCTAAGCTTGTCTGATGTTGAACCATCCGTAGCTGCTGAACTCAATGATTTTTTTACCTTTGAAGTTCCCGGTTTCAAATACATGCCTGCATACAGAAGCAAGATGTGGGATGGAAAAATCAGATTGTACAATATTGTCACAGGTGAGATATATGTTGGACTTCTTCCCTATATAGAAGAGTACCTTAAAAATAATGGTGAAACTTATGAACTGGAAACCGGAGTTAGAAGTGAACGCACAGTGGCCGGAAGTGTGGTGCAAGGATTTATACGAGGGCTTAGACCAACCCTTGATGGAAAACGGATTGAAGTACGAGATTATCAAATTGATGCCATTGCCCATGCTATTGCCACAAATCGTTCTTTGCTTATTTCTCCTACTGCTTCCGGCAAGTCACTAATAATATACTGTCTCATTCGTTACTACCAGATGATGGAACTAAAAACTTTAATTTTGGTTCCAACAACTTCGCTTGTCGAACAGATGTATAAAGACTTTGAAGATTATGGGTGGAGTTCTGAAACATACTGTCAAAAAATATATCAAGGTCATGATAAAAAAGTAACAAAGGATGTTGTAATATCCACTTGGCAATCTATTCACAGAATGCCTAGACAATATTTTAGACAGTTTGGTGCAGTGTTTGGTGATGAAGCACACTTGTTTAAAGCAAAGTCACTTACAGGTATTATGACAAAACTCGACACTTGCAAATATCGTTTTGGATTAACAGGGACTCTTGATGATACACAGACACACAGATTAGTATTGGAAGGGTTATTTGGTAAAGTAAGATATGTAATAACCACTAAAGAATTAATTGACAATAAAACTTTAGCAGACTTAAAAATTAAATGTATAATTTTAAAATATCCTGATGAGGATAGACAAATAGTAAAGGACTTTGAGTATGCGGCAGAATTGGAATACATCGTCACTAAGGTTGAAAGGAATATTTTTCTATGCAACCTTGTGGGTTATTGCAATGGTAACACTCTCTGCCTTTTCCAATTCGTAGAAAAGCATGGTGAACCTCTTTATAATTTAATTAAAGATAAATATAAAGACAGAAAGGTTTTCTTTGTATATGGTGGTGTCAATACAGACACCAGAGAAGAGATACGGGAGATTGTAGAAAATGAAAAAGATGCCATCATCGTTGCGAGTTATGGGACTTTTAGCACTGGGATTAACATTCGTAACATTCACAACATCGTGTTCTCAAGCCCCTCAAAAAGCAAAATCAGGGTGCTTCAGTCACTGGGGCGGGGTTTGCGGCAACAAGGGGGTGACAAGACGTTACGGCTATACGATATCGCCGACGATCTCTCCCTCGATTCTAAACTCAATTTCACTTTGAGACATTTTAAAGAACGTATAAATATATATGATGACCAACAATTTGATTATGAAATTAAAAGGATAAACTTAAAATGAATTTAGATTCTTATAAAGTTTTGAAATTGTCTAACGGCGAAATGATTGTGTGTGAACTAAACGCTCACGATGATATGATGTACGACATTATGAATCCATTAAAAATGGATGTTGTTCCAATACAGAACCGAATAGGTGAAGTGGGGGAAACTTTGAACTTGACGCCTTGGATGCATCATTTTACAGACCAAAAGTATTTCAATATAGATAAGAGTCAGTGTATCTTGATAGCTGATGCCTCCGTAGGATTATCAAAGTATTATGAATACGTGATGCTTAGAATTGATGCTGATTGGGATAACAGTGTTAACCTGATTCCAGAAGAAGATATGGATGAAGAGGTATATGATGACCTTCTAAGAGAAGCTAAAGTAGATTCTAAACTCATTCATTGAAGACTCCACATAGTAATAATAGACAAATTTTGACCCTTTGTCAAGTCCCCTATGGGTCTTGACAATTATATTTTATTAGTGTATTATTAGTATAATGATAATTAGAAGGAGTTTAAATGGCAAAGAAAAAAAGTATTCATTATGTCGATAATAAAGAATTTTTACGAGCAATGATTGAGTGGCGTGAAGGATATGACCTTGCTGAAAAGAATGAAATCCAAACACCGCCCGTTACAGATTATATTGGTGAGTGTTTTCTAAAAATTGCTACTCATCTATCTTACAAACCAAACTTTATCAATTACACATACAGAGAAGATATGATTTCTGATGGTATTGAAAACTGTTTGCAATATGTTAAAAACTTTAATCCAGAAAAATCTAATAATCCTTTTGCGTATTTTACACAAATAATCTATTATGCTTTTCTTAGACGAATTGCGAAAGAGAAAAAGCAAAGTCATGTAAGAAACAAAATGATTGAGCGAGATGCATACGATTCATTCACTACAATGGAAGGAGATGATTCTTCTTATTATGTTGAAGGAATTGATACGAAATTGTTTTTACCAGAAGATGATGTTTATAAACCAAAGAAAAAAGAGCCAGCAAAGAAAAAAGGATTAGAAATTTTTATGGAGAAAGATTCTTGAAAATTGCACTAATTACTGACACCCATTTTGGGGCAAGAAATGACAACGCAAATTTTAATGAATATTTTTATAAATTTTATGAGGGTGTGTTCTTTCCATATTTGCATCAGCATAACATAAAAACTTGTATTCATTTAGGCGATGTTATGGACCGTAGGAAATTTGTTTCGTACAAGACTGCGAAAGATTTTCGTGAAAGATTCATATTACCATTCAGTCAGCTGAAGGTTAATTTACACATGTTAGTTGGGAACCATGATACCTTTTATAAGAATACCAACGATGTGAACTCACTACAGGAGCTTGTAGACGGTAAATTTCGTAACATTAAGGTATATCCAGAAGCACAAGAGGTAGAGTTCGATGGGTGTAAAATTCTTTTCATGCCTTGGATTAACAGTCAAAACTATATTCATTCTATGGGTATGATTGATGAAACCTCTGCTCAAATCTGTATGGGTCATTTGGAGTTGAATGGCTTTGAAATGCAGAAGGGTATGTATATGGATCATGGCTGGGACAAACAAGAATTTAGAAAGTTTGATACAGTTATGAGTGGACATTATCATCATAAGTCAGATGATGGACAAGTATATTATCTCGGCACACCATATGAAATTTACTGGAATGATTGGGAAGACCCAAAAGGGTTTCATATATTTGATACAGAGACAAGAGAACTTGAACGCATTGTAAATCCATACAATATCTTTTCCAAGATTTACTATGATGATACAGTGTCAGCATTCGATGACAATCATGATATGTCGGCCTACAAGAATAAGTATGTGAAACTGGTGGTAGTCAATAAGAAAGATTTGTTCCAATTCGATAGATTTGTAGATAAGCTCTTGGCCGCAGACTGTCATGATGTTAAGATCGTTGAAGACTTTTCAGAGATGGATGCAAGTAATGTATCTGATGATATTGTTGAGAACTCAGAAGATACGATGACATTGCTGGAAAAATATATTGACGAGTTGCCCGTAGACCTAAGTAAAGATAGACTGAAGAATACAATGAGAACTTTATATACTGAAGCACAGGATTTAGAAATTTGATCACTTTTGAATGCGTTAGGTGGAAGAACTTTTTATCAACTGGAAATAATTTTACCGAAATACAACTAAACAAACAATCAACTACACTGATTATTGGTGAGAACGGCGCAGGGAAATCTACTGTGCTTGACGCACTATGCTTTGGGTTGTTCGGCAAACCTTTTCGTAACATCAACAAACCACAACTTCTCAATACTGTTAATGCTAGTGGATGTATTGTTGAGGTGGAGTTTAGAGTTGGTGGTAAAAAAGTAAAGGTTATTCGTGGCATCAAACCAAATGTGTTTGAGATTTACATCAATGATAAGATGTATAATCAGGATGCAAATTCCAGAGATTACCAGAAGTATCTAGAACAACAGATTCTAAAATTGAACTATCGTAGTTTTACACAGGTTGTTATTCTTGGTTCATCTACATTTGTTCCTTTCATGCAATTGAAGGCACGGCATCGTAGAGATGTTGTTGAGGAGATTTTGGATATTCAAATCTTTTCTTTGATGAATATGATACTCAAGCAGAAACTAAAAACAATTGATGATAGTATAAAGGACATTCGTTACAAGGCTGAACTAACTTCAGAAAAGATTTCTCTGAAAGAAAAATATATTGAGGACTTACAGGAAAACAAAAGAAGACTTTTGATTGAAAAAACAACTTTAATTTCTGGTAATGAAGAAGAAGTTTTTAAAAAGAAAAGAAGGATTGCTGACCTTCAAGATGATATTGCGGTTATGCATGAGAAGATATCTAATTCCTCAAAGGTTGAAGAGAAGTTCACTAAGTTAAAGGACATCCAATCCCAACTGAAAGAAAAACATAGGGCACACAGTAGACTTGTTGGATTTTTTGAATCTAATGAGGATTGCCCTACTTGTCAACAACACATTGATGAGATTTTCAAGTCTGATATAGTTGATAAAAAGAAAACTGAAGCCGATAAGTTGTCTAAAGGAATGAATGACCTTAAAGATGAATTGAATGCAACTAAAGCAAATATTGCTATAATCAATGAAGTCAATCAGGATATACAATCAAACAATGTTGAGATTGCAAAAGAGAATAGTTCTATGTCTCAGTTACAAAAATTCAATGCAACATTGCAATCAGAGGTAGACCATTTAGAAAATGGACATGTTGAGAATACAGATCACACTGATTTGAAAAAACTGAAAGAAGAGATTATAACTCTTGATGATTTGAAATCTAAGTTGCGAGAAGATAAAACTTATGCCGAAGCATCCAGAAATATGCTTCAAGATACTGGCATCAAAACTAAAATTATCAAGCAGTATCTTCCTATTATGAATAAGTTGATTAACACCTACCTTACATCTATGGAGTTCTATATTAATTTCACACTGAATGAGAATTTTGAGGAGAACATTAAGTCAAGATATCGTGATGACTTCACATACGACTCATTTAGTGAAGGTGAGAAGATGCGTATTGACCTTGCACTGCTATTTACTTGGAGAGCAGTTGCAAAGATGAAGAACAGCACTAATACCAATCTGCTCATTCTAGATGAAATCTTTGATAGCTCATTGGATGGCACAGGCACAGACGAGTTCCTAAAGATTCTCAATACACTGGGTGATGAGAATGTATTTGTGATCAGTCACAAACAGGATGCCCTCGCAGACAAGTTTAGAGATACAATACGATTTGAGAAGATTAAGAACTTCAGTCATATATCGGAGTAATATTATGAAAAAATTAATTGTTCTTGGGGATAGTTATTCTGATCCTCTTTCTATATCATATGGTCCAAAAATTAAAAAAGTTCATAATGGTTCAAAAGTTAAGTCTATTCTAGAAACTAAGTTTCCTATGTGGCCAACACTTCTTGGTGAACAGCTTGATATGGAAGCTATTAATCTTTCTCAAGGTGGCACAGGAAATGAATACAATTTAAGTGTGATATTGGATATATTAGCTACCGAAAAAAATAAAAAAGATATAGGTTTAGTCATATCAACGTGGGCTGGACCACAAAGAATAGATTTTGAATTAGAACTTCCATATAATAATGTCGATAAAATAGCTTATGATAAAGGAGAATTAGAAGCTAGTCATCATTTTTTTAATTGGGATACCATTGTTTGCAGAGAAAATATGCGCTTTCGTAGATATCCCGATACTGATCAATGCTCTGCTTTTGGCAATCCTACTAGACGAGCAGATCATCCTTATGAGTTGGCTGTTTCCGACCAAACTTGGAAAGATGATATTTATGAAATACTCAAAAAGAACGGTATGTTCACTAAAAAAATGAGAACTATAAGAGCATTGAGGACATTCTATGCATTTCAACAAATTATGGAAAATGAAAATCTAGATTATTTTTCAATCGGAACAATGTTCCCATATCCATCGTTATGGCCGGAACCAGAGCTTGATAATAGTTTTTTGAATGGTCATAAAGAAATGGTAGAAGCAATATTTTCTAGTAATTATTATGATGCTATGGATAAGAAAAAATTTTTGGGGTGGCCAATGGTTACGGAACTTGGTGGATTTGATATTGATAAAATTTTAGCTAAACATGATCCAACAAGAAAAACAAATCGTGTCGATGGTGGTGTTCGTCCCGGCAGGCCAGAAGGATGGGTAGCTGATATTCACCCGAATAAACTAGGACATGAACAGATAGCAGAGTATTTTTATGGTGAATATAAAAAAGTTTATGCTAAAACTAATTGATGATTGGCCTGATACACCAAATAGCACAAGTAATGAAGATTGTTATTTTTTATATGAAACCTGTTTAGAATATAAACCAAAAAAGATATTGGAGATTGGAACTTTAGTTGGTAAATCTGCATATGCAATGGCTCTTGGTAGTGATTGTGAGATACATACTGTAGATAAGAATAGGGGTAGGTTTATTATTCATGAGGGTTTCGAGAGGATTATAAGATATCCTAACACAGAAAGCATGGAGTTTTGGGATAATGGCATAGATGGATTTGACTTTGTGTTTGTCGATGGGTGGTTAAAATTTGAAGATTGTGAAAATATGTTTGAAAAAACACTTGACAAGTTTTGGTTTTTGTGTCATGATTATAGATTGAATGATAAAGGTGAAGAAGTAGTAAATAGAATGTTGAAAGAAGGCATGAAACGAGATTATGATTTTAAAATATCTCAGGGAGGGGAGTGTACTGCTCTAGTGAAATTTGAAAAATAAAATAGATTACAATCAAATTATTGAAAATTTAAAACAAGTGCATGATCCAGAAATCAGTATTAATGTATATGACCTTGGCTTAATATATGATATAAAGGTTGAGGAAAAAAATGCATGGGTTACCATTACACACACGCTCACAAGTGCTTGGTGTGGTTTTGCAGATGAGATTACAGAGAATATTAGACAAGCTGGCTATGCACCGGGAGTAGAACATGTTGAGGTCATAACAACATTTGAACCTCCCTTTACTATGGAATCTGTTTCAGAAGAAGTAAGAATGATGATGGGTTGGTAATAACGGGCAAACGCTCGGACTTTGAACGGAAAATTTAGTCATGTTGTTGAATGAAGACTGCCTAGAGGCAATGCAAAAACTAATTGATGATGGAGTACAGGTTGATTCCATTGTTACAGACCCACCATATCATCTAACATCTATCGTAGATAGATTTGGTAAGAAAGGTTCTTCCCCAGCCAAACATGGAACTGATGGTGCATTTGCAAGAGCATCAAAAGGGTTTATGGGTAAGGAATGGGATGGTGGAGACATTGCATTTCGCAAAGAGACATGGGAACTTACACTGAAACTTCTGAAGCCCGGTGGTCATCTACTTGCATTTTCTGCTTCTCGTAATTATCACAGAATGGCAGTTGCGATAGAAGATGCTGGTTTTGAGATTCGTGACCAGCTAATGTGGTTATATGGAAGTGGATTTCCAAAGTCACATAATCTTGGTGATGGTTGGGGAACTGCACTCAAGCCTGCACACGAACCGATTGTGATGGCAAGAAAACCATTATCAGAAAAATCTATCGCAGATAATATATTAAAACATGGAACTGGTGGCATTAACATTGATGGTAGTAGAGTAGAAGGTGGTAGATTCCCTGCCAATGTAATGCATGATGGAAGTGAAGAAGTTGTGAGTGGATTTCCACATACAAAAAGTGGAACACTGTCTCCTGATATGAATATAAAAGAAAGCACAGGTTGGTCGGGCGGCTCAAAGGCAGATAGAGTAAAGAATACTTTCATTGGTAATGAAGGTTCGGCTGCAAGATTTTTCTATTGTCCAAAAGTATCCAAGTCAGAGAGAGGCGAGGATAATACGCACCCCACAGTGAAACCGCAAGAGTTGATGAAATACCTGTGCCGACTTGTAACACCAAAGGGCGGCACATTGCTAGACCCATTTATGGGTAGTGGTTCTACAGGAATGGCTGCCAAGGATGAAGGGTTTAAGTTTATCGGTATTGAACGAGAAAAAGAATATTTTGAGATTGCAGAGAAACGAATTAACGCCGCATCACCACTAATGGAGTTTATGTTGTTGTGATATAAATATCACATATTGACCTAAAATCAAATAAAACGACATAGAATGCTACTTTATGTTTGACAATATCACTTCTACATGCGATAATGTGTATAGTGAGAAAACAAACGAGGTTGCTATGACTAATAACGAACTCAAGACCTTCATGAATGACCTTTGGGGTGCCGAAGGCGACTTTATTGACACGCCTCTTGGTAGGGGTCGCATTGAGAACGTCCGTACCAAAGCGGGTATTGACCTTGAAGTGATGGTCAAAATCCCCAACATTGACGGATTCACCCTGTTTTCTGGTCTGAAATTATTTGAGTTTGATGCTTAAATAATTGTTGACAATATCCTTTCTACATGGTAGTATTAGATATGATGAAAAACAAAAACACAATCGCTCGCCTTCTTGCTGAAGAAGATATCCATGTCGTTAACAAGGCAATGGATACCGCATACTTCAATATCAAGAAGCGTGAGCTTGGTCTTCCGATTTGGAAAGATGAAATCTCCAAGGAAGAAGAAGAGTTGATGGTGTGCCATGAGATTGGCCACTCTCTCTGGACTTCAATGGATATGATTGAGAAGTCTGCCGAGCGCAAACTAAATCACTCCTTTGTGAATATCCTTGAGGATGCTCGCATTGAGAAGTTCGTAAAGCGCAAGTATCCCGGCTCTGTCAATTTGTTCAAGAAAGGTTATACCGCTCTTGCTGCCCGTGACTTTTTCGGGATTGCAAATGAGGGTGTTAAATCTTGTAACTTGATTGACCGCATCAATCTGTATTTCAAGATGCTGCCGGGTGTCGAGTTCTCTGATGTAGAGAAAGTATTTGTTAACCGTGCAGAGAAGCTTGAAACGGAAGATGAAGTTCTTGATCTCGCTGAAGACCTCTACAAGTTTATGGAAGACAATCCAGAAACTGACAAGCACAATGATGGTGAAGAAGATTCCATGAGTGCTGGTGAAGGAGAAGGAGAAAAGGGTGATGAAGATTCTAACGTGGATGATGCTGGTGATGATAGCCTACATTCTACTGTCGACTCTGATGGTGATGATTCTAATTCTGTGATAGAAGAAGGAAACGAAGATGGCGATGATGCCGAAGGTGATACCACTACGGGTTCGGAAGTAGGTGGTAATGCCACTTCCTCTGCTCCTGCTGGTGTTCCAGAGGCCAAGACTGATACGGCTCTGAAAGATGGGTTGAAGTCTCTTGCTGATAGTAATGCTGTTGAAAAGATTTATGCTCGTATTCCCAAGGTTGACTCTTCCAAGTTTATCGTGGATTACAAGACTGTTGTTGCCGAGATGGGTGACCACTATGGCGATGGTTCTGATGATACATGGATTGCTCACTCTTTGAATGAAGTGAAAGAGTTCAAGAACGACTCGAAGAAGACTGTTGCTTATATGGTCAAAGAATTTGAGATGAAAAAGTCTGCTGACCAGTATGCACGGGCTGCCACTTCTAAGACTGGTACTCTCGATATGGGTGCGCTTCACACTTACAAGTTCAATGATGATCTGTTCAAGAAAGTAACGACTCTGCCGGGTGCTACTAATCACGGTATGGTTATGGTTGTTGATTGGTCTGGTTCAATGTGTGAAAATCTGAAAGGCACAATTGAGCAGTTGCTTCAGTTGGTAATGTTCTGCCGTCGCACTAAGATTCCTTTTGAGGTGTTTGCTTTTACCAGTTGCTACAATCGTAATGCTTATTCCAATTCTGGTTTCGTGGAAGTGAACTATGGTGAAATCACCATCTCTAATGATATGCGTCTTCTGAATTTCTTCTCCAGTAAAATGAGTGCTGCTGATGAAGAAAAGGTGATGCACTATGTCTGGATGATTGCCAAACGATATGGTCGGCAGTATGAGAATTGGAAAGAAACTGGTTATCCTACTAACCCGCCAAGTTCTTATTCTTTGGGTGGAACGCCTTTGAATGATGCAATTATCACTTTGATGGACTTTCTGCCCAAGTACAAGAAAGCATCTGGTGTTCAAAAGATCAACACGATTTTTCTGACTGATGGTGCCAGCAATAATCTGGTTGGTGTCAAGGATGCAAATGATAGAGGCGATTTCTATCAGAGGTTCGGAAAAGAGAATCTTTTGATTGACCCTGTGACTAATAAGCGGTATGAGGCCGCATCCACGCATGGTACGATTACTAATGTTCTTCTCAAAGCTCTCAAGAATCGAGTGTATGATATGAATGTTGTCGGGTTCTTCCTTGCCGGTTCTGGTCGCAATGGTGCGGTGAAACGAAACATTTGGTGGCATATCCTACGGAACGACATGTTGGATGTCGATCAGGCAATGGCCAAAATGCGTAAAGACAAGGTTGTGATGCTCGACTCTGAGGGTTATGACCAGTATTTCATCCTGCCGGGTGGTGGTGCCTTGAGTGTCGAGAATGGTGGTCTAGATGATGATTTGGTCGGTGCTTCCAAGGGCAAACTCAAGACTGCCTTCGCCAAGTCCAACAAGGGACGCATCCAGAGTCGAGTGCTTCTCAATAAGTTTGTCGCATTGGTTGCATAAAAAAACTTTGAAAAAAGTGAAAATAAGTGTTGACAAACTTCCTTTAGTGTGCGATAATAAGATAATGATGATGAAAACAATGAACGAGGTTGCTATGACTGTTAAATTAACTCCCCGCAAAAAATTGTTTGTCGATGTTGCTGCCGAGATGTTTGGCAATGGTTCGACCATCACTAAAGATAATGCACGGGTCGCCGCTGAGAAAGCAGGGGTTCCGTATCCTACTTGGTTCAAACGGTGTAACGTAGGTTACAATCAGTTCAAGTTGCCGGAACTAGATGTTCCTGCATTCATTGTTGATGCGGTTGCTACTCCTGTCGCTGATACGGTCATGAACTTGGTCGCATCGAATATGGAAAAGCAGAACTTGGTTCCTGCTCCGTTTGAGGGTTTCGTTCCTTGGGGCAACTATGGTAATCTGAAAAAGATTGTTAAGTCCGGCATGTTCTATCCTGTCTTCATTACCGGCCTGTCTGGTAAC
>Ga0209482_1001284_pt1 | contig 17759 bp, 16 predicted proteins | sample CoawatmetaG10DNA_FD_187512 | JGI IMG/M metagenome (GOLD analysis project Ga0209482, IMG submission 187512) | Marine microbial communities from the West Antarctic Peninsula - Coastal water metaG104-DNA (SPAdes) (version 2) | ecosystem: Environmental > Aquatic > Marine > Coastal ...
GCATTAACAACTAAATAAGAAGGCCTCCCATCACTTTCTTTTGGCATAAAGGACCACTTTAGCCCAGTAGGGAAACCAGCACCGCCTCTTCCTCGTAAACCAGATTCTTTCATTATACTTATAATGCTCTCTCGACCTTTTTGAATTATCTTTTTAGTTTCATCCCAATGCCCACGCGCCATTGCACCCTTTAATGAGCGATCGTGCATACCATAAATATTTGTAAATATTCGATCCTTATCTAGTAGCATCTTCTCAATTATCCCCGTTGCGATTATTTTTTTGAAATGCTCTGGCAAGAACTAATAAAGCCCATAAAAACCCACTAATAGCAGTAAAATCGAAAAAGAAAGTTAAACGAAAATCCCAACCATAATTTGAACCCAATAATTGCACCACTAACCAAAAAACTGTTACAGATAGAATAACAATAGACGCATGCTTAGAGGGATTATTTACGTTTCCAAAACTAGCGTTTAAAAATTTTTGGTACATTATTTTTTATCCACAGCTGTATTTTTAATCTTATTTGGATTTATTCTTTTAACGGTGTCACCAAAACTATCTGCTAATTGAACAGATGCATTGAACTGATTTTTATTACTTTCATGGTCCTTCAGACTTGTTAACCCTTTTAATGGTTCAGAGGAATACCTACCAGTTTGTGATCCTGGTCGAGGGATTTTTCCAGACCTAAATGTTTCAATAATAGTTTGAAAGCTTTCTGTATTAAGATCCTCGTAATAGTCTTTACCAATCTGAATCATAGGTGCATTCGAGCACGCACCTAAGCATTCCACTTCTTCCCAACTAAATTTACCGTCCTCACTTAAGGTGTTTTGCTCAGGTGATATCGATTCCTTACAGATATCCATTAAATTCTCTGAACCACAAATCATACATGAAGTAGTTCCACAAACCTGTATATGGGCAACTGACCCAACCGGCTTTAGATGATACATAAAATAAAATGTAGCTACTTCTAGTGCCCTAATATAATTCATACCAAGGAAATCCGCGACGTATTCAATAGCTGGACGAGACAGCCAACCTTCCTGTTCTTGTGCTCGCCAAAGAAGCGGAATTATCGCCGATGCTTCTCGACCTTTAGGAAATTTTTTTACTTGCTCTTTTGCCCAAGCCTTATTTTTATTTGAAAAAACAAATGCCTCAGGTTGAATTGAATGAAGACGTCTAAGCATTATCTATCTATCTCACCAAAAACTACATCCATAGTACCAATAATAGCAGAGACATCTGCAAGCTGATGCCCCTTAGACATGTACTCAATAGCTTGTAAATGGAGGAATCCAGGGGCTCTAAGCTTAACTCGGTAAGGCTTATTTGTACCATCAGCAACCAAGTAAACACCAAACTCTCCTTTAGGTGCCTCGACTGCCACATAGACCTCTCCTTTAGGGACATGGAATCCTTCTGTATATAGCTTAAAGTGATGAATTAACGCCTCCATCGATGTCTTCATTTCAGCTCTAGTTGGCGGAACCACCTTTCCACGAGTCATAACATCTCCGTCTTCTAAACGGATTTTCTGTATGGCTTGCAGGATTATAGACATAGATTGACGCATTTCTTCCATTCGCACCAAATACCTGTCGTAACAGTCACCACTTTTACCTACAGGGATGTTAAAATCAAACTCTTCATAACACTCATACGGTTGTGATTTTCTTAAATCCCACGCAAGGCCTGACCCACGAACCATAACCCCTGAAAATCCAAAATCGAGTATATCTTGTTGAGAAACAATACCTATATCAACATTTCTTTGTTTAAAAATACGATTTTCAGTCAATAAACCGTCAATATCGTCAAGGACTGCCGGGAATGTCCCACACCAAGCTTCAATATCATCAAGTAGATCAACAGGCAAATCACGATGAACTCCACCCGGACGAAAATAAGCAGCATGCAATCTAGCTCCAGATGCTCTTTCGTAAAAGACCATCAGCTTTTCTCTCTCTTCAAAACCCCATAATGGCGGAGTTAAAGCGCCGACATCCATAGCCTGTGTAGTTACATTTAATAAATGATTAAGAATTCGTCCAATTTCACTATAAAGAACTCTAATTAGTGATGCCTTATAAGGCACAGGTGTCTTAGTTAGTTTTTCAATAGCTAAGCACCAAGCATGTTCTTGATTCATCGGAGACACATAATCCAGTCTATCAAAATATGGTAAATTTTGTAGATATGTTCTGCTCTCCATAAGTTTCTCAGTACCTCGATGAAGCAATCCTATATGAGGGTCGCACCGCTCTACAATTTCTCCATCGAGCTCCAAAACTAGACGCAGGACACCGTGTGCAGCAGGATGTTGAGGACCAAAATTTATATTGAAGTTTCGAATTTTATGCTCTTCAAGTAAATTTTCTTCTAAATTAGAACTACTCATTTCTCACCCTCGGATTCTTTATTTATTTGATCCTTTGATAAAATATATTCTGCCCCTTCCCATGGAGACATAAAATCAAATTGTCTGTATTCTTGTGCAAGTTCTACAGGTTCATAGACAACTCTTTTTCTTTCCTCATCATACCTTAACTCAACGTAACCGCTAGTCGGAAAATCTTTTCTAAGAGGGTGACCTTTAAAACCGTAGTCAGTTAAAATTCTTCTAAGGTCTGGGTGCCCAGAGAACAGGAGTCCAAACATATCAAAGATTTCTCTCTCAAACCAATTTGCAGCAGGAAAAATTTCTATGATAGACGGAATGACTTCTGTTTCTTTTACTTCAATCTTTACCCTAATACGATGATTTAAGTACATTGATAAATAGTGGTATACTAATTCAAATCTATGCTCTTTGTTCGGATAATCAACAACCGTTATATCTACAAGTGTGGAAAACTTACAATGTGGATCAGTTTTTAAGAACTCAGTAAAAGAAATTAATGAAGACAATACGATAGTGACTGAAAGTTCATTAAAAGCTATGCCAGATGAGACAACACTCTCAGTATATTTTTTCTTGATATACGAGTCTAATTTTATTAAATTTTCTGAACTCATGGACACCACTTCATCTAACAATTGTGCCTGTACGTCGAATACGGCGTTGAAGCTGCAAAATGCCATAAAGTAACGCTTCGGCTGTTGGTGGGCACCCGGGCACGTATAGATCTACTGGAACAATTCTATCACAGCCTCTAACTACCGAGTAACTATAATGATAATAACCTCCACCATTTGCACATGAACCCATAGAAATAACATATCTAGGTTCCGGCATTTGGTCATAAACTTTTCTTAAAGCTGGAGCCATTTTATTTGTTAACGTACCAGCAACAATCATCAAGTCAGATTGACGAGGACTTGCGCGTGGAGCTGTCCCAAATCTTTCCAAATCATATCTTGGCATAGATGTGTGCATCATCTCTACAGCGCAACATGCCAAACCAAAAGTCATCCAGTGTAAGGAACCAGTCCGAGCCCAGTTAATTACGCTTTCCGTAGATGTTAATAAAAAACCTTTATCTTGTAATTCTGCATTCAGTTCTTGGGTTGCCACTTCCTTATCAAATCCAGCAGTATTAAGCCCTGTAGCTACTGCCATTCTAAAGCCCCTTTTTTCCATTCATACGCAAATCCAACTGTCAGAACAGTTAAAAATGCCATCATAGACCAAAACCCTAAGAAACTAATATCCTTAAATGCAACCGCCCACGGAAATAAAAATGCTATTTCTAGATCAAATATAATAAATAGAATCGCGACTAAATAAAACCTTACATCAAACTTCATTCTCGCGTCATCGAACGCTGCAAAACCACATTCATAGGCAGAAACTTTTTCTGCGTCTGGACTTCTAACAGCCAAAAAAAATGCAGCTAAAAGCAAAATAACTCCGAGACCAATTGCCATCCCTAATAAAATAATAATAGGTAAGTATTCCTGCAAAAGTCCGTCCACAAATGTTCTCCCTGAATCGATATCATAAAACATAATAATCTTTGCGACCAAGAGCTGTTTACGACTACCCCTCTCAGCCGTCAACAGAGGTAATAGCGTTATCGAGGCTTTTTTAATAATTAGATTAGTAAAAGTATAATTTACTACTACATTTTGAAACTAATATAATTTAAATTTGACAGCTCACAATTATCTACGAAGTAGTTTTTTATCAAAAAAAGATTTGATTCCCTTTTTAGCTTCCTGACTTTCCCACTGGCGAACCAACATCGACACAGAATACTCTATTTCATCTTTGCTAGGCACCCCGCTTAAACACAAAGCTAGTTCCTTAGCTTTTTCAACTGCACCCGACACACAGTCTAGATACGGAAGGATCTCCATTTCTAATGACTTTTCTTTTAATTCACCACTGGTAATTCGGTGTACAATGTTAAGATCTTTTGCTTCATTTGCTCCAAATATTCGGCTAGACATAAAAACGGTTCGAGCTTTAGCTTCCGTCATTCGGCGAATTACATATGGTCCAATAGTCGCAGGAATTAAACCAAGTCTAGTCTCTGTAAAACCAAATTTTGAATCATCTAACGCCACAACTACATCACAAACACTTGCCAATCCCACACCTCCTCCAAAGACATTACCGTGAACCAAACCAATTAATGGCTTTAGGAGTGAATTAAGCCCACCTAGCATGTTAGCTAGTTTCTTTGCTTCAAGTCCACGTTGGTTGGCACTTGCTCCCATTTGTTCCTGCATCCATTCTAAATCAGCCCCCGCACAAAATGAGGGTCCGTTCCCCTTCAATACGACAACACGAAGAGTCTTTTCATTATTTATAATTTCAGTAACTTCAGCCAACTCACTTATCATAGTAGATGATAGAGCATTGTGCTTTTTTGGTCTGTTTAGTTCAAGAACCCCAACATCACGCTTGTCTATTTTAAAGTTTATCGTTTCAAACATGACGCATATCTCTCGCCAGTTTTGCTGCTTGTATTATAACTTCCATATCGACCCCTGTCTTAAAACCTTTTGCTTGGACATACTCTAAAACTGACTCCGTCGCTACATTTCCTGGTGCACCAGGAGCAAAAGGGCAACCTCCTAATCCACCAACCGCAGTATCAAAAACACGAATTCCTCTTTCTAGAGATACTTGAATATTTTTAAGTGCAAGTCCCGAAGTATCATGAAAATGCCCAGCTAATATTTCTACCGAAACCTCATTAAGAACATTATCTATCATTTTATCTATCGTTTCAGGTGATCCTTTTCCTAAAGTATCCCCCAACGAAATTTCATAACAATTAAATTCTCTCAATTTAGCAACTACTTTAGCCACATTACTTGCTGGGACAGGTCCTTCAAAAGGACAATCAGTTACACAAGAAACATACCCTCGCACTAAGATACCGTCTTGTTCTGCAAGAGAAATAAATTGTGAAATTCGCTTAAAACTCTCATCGATACTGGCATTAAGGTTAGCTTTAGAAAAGCTCTCTGACGCACTACAAAAAATTGCAATTGCGTCTGGTACATATTTCTTTGCCTGCTCATATCCATTTAAGTTTGGCACAAGAGCAGAATACGAGACATCTGAACGTCGAGTGATTTTGGAAAAAACTAATCCACTATCCGCCATCTGAGGTACCATCTTAGGGTTCACAAAACTTCCAACTTCAATTTGTTTAAGCCCAGAGGTTGATAAAAGGTTTATTAGATTTACCTTTTCATCTAATCCAATAGTTTTTGGTTCATTTTGCAAGCCGTCTCTCGGTCCAACCTCTACTATCGTTACATGATCAAACATAATGCCCACTCTATTTACCTATTAATATTTTTAATACCGATCGATAGTCCTAAGCTACTCATCATCGCATTTTAGATGAATTCTTAACAACAAATCCTTATTGTCTACTTTTTGACCCTTTGAAACTAAAATACTCTCTATTTTTCCACTCATATTTGCAGAAATAGCATGTTCCATCTTCATCGACTCTAAAACTACCAATCTGTCTCCTTTAAGAACTAAGTCACCCTCATTAACATATATTTCTGAAATTTGTCCGGGCATTGGTGCTATAACAAGTTGGTCATCGTCAGAATTTTCAGAGGACACTATCAACAAATCTTTGCTATGAAAGTCGTACTTAAACTCACAAACTACAGAAAAATAACTTTTACCTTGCCAAAATAAAAACTGTATATTTTGGCCATCAATGGTCCAGCCCGTTCTACCATAGCTAATTTCATGGGTATTTTCTTCTACCTTAACTAAAAAACTGTCTCCCCCCAAACACTCAACTTCGGTCAGAAACTCTTTTTGGCTATTGGAAAACTTAACAAGCTTTGTTAAATTCTCCCAAAGTGTAAAGCCAGTTAAGAAACTTCTAGTATTTAAATTACTCAAGCCAAGAATTCCAATTGAGGCTAAAGCTAACACCTGAGTCGTAGGCGTTCTTAAACTTACTAATTTTTTAATATTACTACCAATTAAGCCTGTATCAAAACTCTCATTAGAAAACTCTGAAAGGTTTAAAAGCCGGTTTAGAAAATCCAAATTTGTTTTTACACCCATAATATATGTTTCTAATAAAGCACGTTTTAATGCTTCAATAGCCGAAGATCTACTATCTGCAAACGCAGTTATCTTTAAAATCATAGGGTCATAATATGTACTAATTTTATCACCTTCAGAAATACCAGTATCGATTCTAACATTTTTTGGATAAACTATTTTTTCAATAGTTCCTGAATCTGGTAAAAACCCTGCTTGAACATCTTCTGCGTATATCCTTGCCTCAATAGCATGACCCTGTATTTTTAACTCGTCTTGCCTAAGTGGTAACTCTTCACCAAATGCAATCCGCATCTGCCACTCCACTAAATCTAATTTTAAAATAGCTTCTGTTACCGAGTGTTCAACTTGAAGTCTTGTATTCATTTCTAAAAAATAAAATTTATCCTCAGATAAACCTCTAGACGTATCAACAATAAATTCTACAGTCCCTGCACCTTTGTAAGATACTGCCTCTGCAGTTTTAATGGCTGCATCGCATAAAGCGTTTCTCATTACTAAAGAGATCCCGGGCGCTGGTGCCTCTTCAATAATTTTTTGATGTCTACGTTGTAAACTGCAATCTCGCTCAAATAATGCAATAACCCTATTTCCGTCACCAAAAACTTGTACCTCAATATGACGAGGTTTTTGTATATATTTTTCAATTATTACTCTGTCATTACCAAAGAATTTTGACGCTTCAGATTTAGCCTCTGACAATAAGTTTTGGAATTCATCTGGTTTTTCAACCAAACGCATCCCTCTACCTCCACCACCTGCAATAGCCTTTATTATTAGCGGATAACCTATGTTGGTTGCAATTTTCGCTAAATTGTTTTGCTCCTTTGCATGATACCCAGGAACTACTGGAACTCCTACCTTTTCCATTAAACTTTTAGCTTGGTCTTTTAAGCCCATTGTAGCTATGGCATCTGATGAAGGTCCAACAAAAACTATTCCAGCTTCTTCAACAATCTTCGCAAATTCGGCATTTTCAGAGAGAAACCCATAACCAGGGTGAATAGCCTCAGAATTTGTTTGTTTGGCTATCGCGATAATTTCACGACCCAATAAATAGCTAGTGTTTGGATTTTCACTAGGTATCAAATAACTTTCATCTGCCATCAAAGTATGTCGAGAAGCACGGTCAATATCTGAGTAGACCGCAACAGTTTTGATGCCCATCCGTCTACAGGTACTAATCACTCTACAAGCAATCTCTCCCCTATTCGCGATTAAGATTTTTGAGAACATAAGCTTACATCCTAAATATACCAAAAGTGGTTTTTTTGACTTTAGTATTTAAAGATATTGAGAGGCTTAAAGCCAAAACCTCCCTTGTCTTTCGTGGATCAATTATACCATCATCCCAAAGCCTAGCTGAAGCGTAAAGAGGATGCGACTGTCTAGCAAACATATCTATTGTAGGAGCCTTGAATTTCTCCTCTTCTTTAAGGGACCAGCTTTTGCCAGACTGTTCAATTGCTCGACGTTTAACAGTGGCTAATACACTAGCCGCTTGTTCACCTCCCATAACAGATATTCGAGAATTTGGCCATGTCCACAGAAATCTGGGTTGATAAGCTCTACCAGCCATTCCATAGTTTCCAGCACCAAATGATCCACCTACGATCAACGTTATCTTCGGTACAGCTGTTGTGGCTACCGCCGCTACTAATTTGGCACCATGCCTTGCAATACCTTCATTCTCATATTTCTTACCAACCATAAACCCTGTTATATTCTGTAGAAATATTAGAGGAATTTTACGTTGAGAGCATATTTCCACAAAATGAGTACCTTTTTGAGCAGCCTCAGAAAACAAAACTCCATTATTTGCAATTATGCCCACAGGGCATCCATTCAAATGCGCAAAACCAGTTACCAAAGTTTCTCCATAACGAGATTTAAACTCATCAAACCTAGATCCATCAACAATTCTAGAAATAACTTCTCGAATATCAAATACTGTCTTTAAATATTTAGGTATGATCCCAAGAAGTTCATCTGGATCGAAACACGGGTCTTCAGGTGTTTCCCACTTTACAGATAATGGGCGGGCCCTATTAAACGAACGCACCGACCTTCTTGCCATTTCCAGAGCTTGCATATCGTCTTCTGCTAAGTAGTCAGCAACTCCTGATAATCGAGTATGCACGTCCCCGCCACCAAGTTCCTCAGAGGAGACAATTTCGCCGGTTGCCGCCTCGACTAATGGCGGTCCAGCTAGAAAAATAGTTCCTTGGTTTTTTACAATTATTGTAACATCAGACATAGCAGGAACATAAGCTCCACCAGCTGTACAGGACCCCATAACAACAGCCACCTGAGGAATTGATTTAGCACTCATTCTAGCCTGATTGTAAAAAATACGTCCAAAGTGGTCTCGATCAGGAAAAACTTCATCCTGGCTTGGAAGGTGGGCTCCTCCACTATCGACTAAGTAAACGCAAGGCAGACTGCACTCCTCTGCAATTTCTTGAGCTCGAAGATGTTTTTTTACAGTCAAAGGGAAATAGGTTCCACCTTTTACGGTAGCATCATTGCAAACAACCATTATATCCTGACCATGGATACGACCAATACCAGTTATTATGCCGGCACATGGAGCCTCATTACCATATAAGTCATATGCCGCTGTTGCTCCTATCTCCAAAAAGGGTGATCCAGGATCTAACAGATTTGAGATTCTATCTCGCGGCAACATCTTTCCTCTAGCGACATGTCTCTCTCTAGATTTCTCTGGACCGCCTTTTGATATTTTTGTAGAAATTTCTTTACAAACGTTGAGAGCATCAATGTTTGCTCGATAATTACTTTTAAAAGATTCAGAATTTACTGATATTGAACTTGTTAATTGCACTTTTACCTCAATATATCTAAGTTTTACTCTTTAAAATTACTACGATTATTAGTTGCGTTAATTTATACTTTCCATGAGTTCACGACCTATTAACATTCTTCTTATTTCTGAAGTACCTGCCCCTATTTCCATAAGTTTTGCATCTCTAAAAATTCGTGCAACGGGAGAATCCGCCATAAACCCAGCACCACCCATTGCTTGGACAGCTTGATGAGCCTGCTTCATAGCCTCTTCGGATGAATATAAGACGCATGCTGCCGCATCTTGCCTAGTTACTTCTCCCCTGTCGCAAGCTTTAGCAACTTCGTAAACATAAGCCCTAGCTGAATTCATTGCAGTATACATATCTGCAATTTTTCCTTGCATTAATTGAAAGCTACCAATCGGCTCTCCAAACTGTTTTCGTTGTGACACATAAGGCATTACTTCATCTAAACAAGCTGCCATAATTCCAGTACCTATACCCGCAAGAACTACCCGCTCATAGTCCAGCCCCGACATCAGTACTTTTACACCTTTATTTTCCTCACCCAATACATTTTCAAATGGGACTTTAACGTTATCAAAAATTAGTTCGGCTGTGTTTGACCCCCGCATTCCTAATTTATCAAAATGAGCACCTGCACTAAAACCATGCATTTCTTTTTCTATTATAAAAGCAGTAATTCCCTTAGAGCCCAGTTCTGGATTAGTTTTGGCATAAACAATTAACGTTGAAGCTTCAGGGCCATTCGTTATCCAATATTTGGACCCATTAAGCTTATAATGATCATTCTGCTTTTCTGCTTTCAATTGCATTGACACTACGTCAGAACCTGCCCCAGCCTCACTCATCGCAAGAGATCCAACATGTACCCCAGACAATAAGTTGGGTAAAAACTTTCTCTTTTGCTCTTCTGTCCCATTCAAGTTTATTTGATTTACGCATAAGTTAGAATGCGCTCCATAGCTAAGAGAAACCGACGCAGATGCTCGAGCAATTTCTTCTACAACAATAACATGTGCAAGATAGGACATACCAGCACCACCATAATCCTCACCAACAGTAACTCCAAGAAGTCCTAAATCTCCCATTTCCTGCCATAACTCTATTGGAAATTGATTCTCCTTATCAATCTTCACTGCTATTGGCCGCAAGCGTGCTTGAGCCCACTTATTAACAGTCTCTCGAAGAGCATTAACTTCGTCACCTAAATCAAAAGTCATAGAATTATTAAACATACCAGTAATCCATTAATTGAACGTTTGTTCATTTATATAGTAATCAGAAAAAAGTCTATCTTTTTATATACCAGCTTTTACGCTTTGGATAGTTTCATAGCTTCGCTAGAAATAATTCTAGCAACGATCTGACAGTCCTTTAAACTGAAAGTAAGTGGCAAACGCATATCTATAAGACCAGAAAGTATTCTATCGGTATTTACTAGTTCTTGAGGTTCAATATATGCCCAACTGTCATATTTCGATGTAAATGCTTTTGGAGCGCTAGCTCCAAACCATTTCAGTTCAACACCCCTTTTCATACAACCATTTAAGAAAGCCTTTATTTGATTGCCATTAGTTTTTGGTATTTTAAACTGCAAAGATGAACCAACATAGGCCTCATCCTCAGCCCTTTCTATAATTTTTATTATAGGCACATTTCTAAGCCCATCTTCAATTATTTTATAACGCTCATTCCACCTAAAAACTCTATCGCTTAGATCGCTAAGCTGCGGCCTTAGAATTGCCGCTCTAAGATTGTCCATGCGTCCAGAAATATTGGGGGTTTCAAGTTTGATCTTCTCAAATACAGCCAGATCTGGAATAGATCGATGTTGTTCAAATAACATATATGACCCAGACAAAACTATTGCTCTAGCGATAATCTCATCATCATCAGTTACTAATAGACCTCCCTCCCCAGAATTAAGGTGCTTATATGTTTGACACGAATAACAGCCAATTAACCCATGACGGCCAGAAGCAACACCAGCCCAGGAGGCTCCCATTGTATGAGCGCAATCTTCAATTACTTTTACATTATGTGTGTTACAAATCGCCATTAATTTATCCATATCACAGATGTGGCCTCGCATATGCGACAACAGTAATACTTTTGAACCAGAGCTTTTAATTTTCTGTTCCAAATCTTCTAAATCTATTGTTAAATTATCTACAGTATCAACAAAAACAGGTAGGGCACCAACGCCTGCTATAGCTCCTGGGACTGGTGCTAAAGTAAATGCGTTTGATAAAACAAAATCCCCAGCTTTAACCCCTATCGCCCTTAAAGCGCACCCCATAGCATATCCGCCTGATGCCACTGCTAACGAATACTTGGAGCCAATTAAACGCGCAAACTCTTCTTCTAAAAGAGTTGTCTCAGCAACTTCACCCTCAATAACATTATATCTATGCAATCTACCAGATCGTAGCACTCTAAGTGCTGCTGATATGGCAATTTCTGAAATTGGCTCTTGTTGAGTAAAACTTCCATCAAAAATTTCTTCCATTAAAGCCTCTTAATTACTGAACTTTAATTTTCTTATAGCAAAATAAAATATGATCAGCCATAAATAAAACAAGAACTTTACTACCATATAAGAAAATTATTACATATCGATACGCACGAGTTAGGCAATAAGGAGATTATTTGGAAATCAAGAAGCGTTGTAACTAGGAATTAGAAAGTACCAAGATAGGATCATGAAACAAGCTCCTATCTTGATACTCTATTTAAAAAACTTAATCCTTCTGTCATTCTTTATTTAGTAAAAAGAAAATCGAAAAAATTAAAAAGCCATGTTTAGATTTTGCACAGAATCTATCAGTAAATTAAAAACCTTTTCTTATAATCATACTAAGGGATTAGAGTATTAGAAATTTCTAGTAAGTCTTTATAATCAGATAGGAAAGCATCTGGAGTTAACGAATTTATTTCAAATTTTCCAGGACCAAAATCAACTAAAACTATTGGAACGCCTGCAGCTCTTGCGGTATCATAATCTGTTAATGTATCACCTACTAACAGCGATCGCTTTACATCTCCACCACACCTCTGAACAGCTTCAATATAAGGCTCAGGGCGTGGTTTTTTAAATGCAATTGTATCCGCTCCAACTAATGAACCAAATTCTTTACGAAAATTTAGACTAATCAATAATTTTTCTGCCAAGTACTCCGGCTTATTGGTACAGATACCAACTGAAAAACCAGCATTTTTTAAAACTAATATGGTTTCTCGAACTCTCGGATAAAAGAATGTATGAACACTTAAGTTTTCTTCATATGTTTTAATAAAAAGTGGATACTCTCGAGTGATATCACTTTCATTATAAACAACCTTAGCTAAGTCAAATCCTGCTTTCAATAAGGCTCGCCCACCTTTTAATGCTATATGGGAGTGGTCTACCAAATTAAGTGTCCCATCAAATCCAAGTTTTTTAAAACAACTGTTAGCGGCATTAAGTAGATCCTCACTGGTATCAGCTAATGTACCATCTAGATCAAAAATTATTGTTTTCATTAATTTTTCCATTCTACAAATTTTTCATTCACTGTAATATGATGAAACCAGAAGTTACAGATCAATACTTGCAAACTAGCATGATAAGATTATGAACATAGGAAATTATAAAAGAGCACTCAAATGGAACATGCAATAATAATATTAGCTGCCGGGCGCGGAGAAAGGATGAATTCAGAAACCCCAAAAGTGATGCACAAAATAGCTGGTGCACCGATGATAGTGCATACTCTTAGAACAGCAAAATCATTAGATCCAGATAGAATAATTGTAATAACTGGGTATGGTGCCGAACAAGTTGAAAAAGAGATAAGTGAACTTGAGCCTGAAATAGATTTTGTTAGACAAATAGAGCAAAAAGGCACTGGTCACGCAGTTAAGTGCGCTGAGAAAATGCTAAAGAACTTTACTGGAAACACACTTATACTGTATGGAGACGTTCCTTTTATCTCACCAGATACTCTCGAGTTGCTCATCGAAGAAAAAGAGAGTGGAACTGACCTGGTAGTATTAGGCTTCGAAAGTAAACAACCCGGTAATTACGGCAGGTTAATAATAGAAAATGATCAATTGATCAGCATTGTAGAAGCCAAAGATGCAACTACTGAACAATTAAAGATTACCCTTTGTAACTCAGGGGTACTTTATACAGAGAACAAAATTCTTTTCCAATTACTGAGTAACATTACTAATGAAAATGCCAACCAAGAGTACTACCTTACAGACATTGTTGAAACTGCAAAAAATCAAAATCTATCAATTAAGGTAGTGTGTTGTGATGAACCGGAGACATTAGGTATTAATACTCGTTCTGAGTTATCCAGTGCTGAACTTACTTTCCAAATAAGGGCGCGCGAACGTATAATCGAAAACGGTGTGACATTAAGCCAACCGGACACCACCTATTTTTCTTTTGACACAGAAATAGGCCGTGAAGCCTGTATAGGACCTAATGTAGTTTTTGGACCAGGGGTCACTATTGAATCTGGGGCTGAAATTTTACCATTTTGTCATTTAGAAGGATGTCATATTTCTAAAGGAGCAAAGATAGGCCCGTTTGCGAGATTGCGTCCAGGAACCGAGTTAAGCGAAGATGTAAAAGTGGGTAACTTTGTTGAAATAAAAAATTCTACAATAAGTGCAAAATCAAAAATAAATCATCTATCTTATATTGGTGACACCACTATAGGAGAAAATTCCAATATAGGTGCTGGGACGGTAACTTGTAACTATGATGGTATAAGTAAACATACTACAGAAATTGGAAATGACGTTTTTATAGGCTCAAATACTTTACTTGTGGCTCCTGTATCAGTTGGAGATAACTCCATGACTGCCTCAGGAACTATTGTAACTGAGTCCATCCCAAGTGGAAATCTTGCTATTGGTAGAGTGAAGCAAGTAAATAAGCCAGGATATGTTAAAAAACTGGTTGCTCTCCTTAAGTCAAAAAAGAAATCAAAAGATAACTGAATGTGTGGCATAGTAGGAATATTAGGTAAAAATGAAGTATCTCCCCTTATTTTGGAGTCACTAAAACGCTTAGAGTATCGGGGGTACGATAGCGCTGGAATAGCAACAGTTAATTCAGGAAAGCTTGACAGGAGAAGATCTGTTGGAAAGCTTCTGAACCTTTCAGATCATTTAGTACGTAATCCGCTATCAGGTAAATCGGGTATTGGGCATACTAGGTGGGCCACTCATGGAGCACCAACAATTTTAAACTCTCACCCACATCAATCAGGAACATCAGTTGCGGTGGTCCATAATGGAATAATCGAAAACTTTAGTGATCTAAAGTCTGGGCTGATAGCAGAGGGCGCAAAATTTGAGTCTGAAACTGATACAGAAGTTATTTCCCATCTAGTACATAAGTTTATGAAAGGTGGCATGCACCCAACTAAGGCAGTAAAAGAAACTTTGCCACTATTACAGGGGGCATTCGCTCTATGTTTCCTTTTTTCAGAAGAACCTGATTTAATGATTGCTGCGAGACAAGGGTCTCCTTTAGCGATCGGTTATGGTAATGACGAAATGTTCGTCGGCTCTGACGCTATTGCTCTATCCCCCCTAACAAACAGAATTTCCTATTTAGAAGAAGGTGACTGTGCTATTATCCAACGAAACAGTGTTAAGATATTTAATCAATCCGATAATCTTGTTGAACGCAAAATCAATAAAATTGAACCTGATCAGATCCGGAGCAATAAAGATGGGTTTAAACATTTTATGTTGAAAGAAATATTTGAGCAACCTGAAGCTCTCTCCCGAGTTATCAATAGATATATCTCAGCCGATGGAAATTCGATTACAATTAATTGTTCTGAAATAGATTTAGAAAAAATCGAAAGAATTACCATGGTCGCCTGTGGAACCGCTTACCTAGCGTGTGCAACTGCCAAATATTGGTTTGAGAAGTTTTCACGCATTCCTGTTGAAGTTGATGTCGCGTCAGAGTTTAGATACCGAGAGCCACCACTCACAAAAAATACTCTCGCAATTTTTGTAAGCCAGTCAGGTGAAACAGCAGATACATTAGCAGCCTTACGATACGCAAAAATACATGCTAAAAAAGTTATCTCTATCGTAAATGTTTCTGAAAGCTCTATTGCTAGAGAAAGTGACCTAGCTATTCCAATTTTAGCAGGTCCAGAGATCAGTGTTGCATCCACAAAGGGTTTTACTAATCAATTAGCAGTACTTGCAATTTTAGCTTTAAAAATTGCAACAGAGCAAAAAAAAATGTCTCCTCCTCAATTGCAAATCCAACTCGCAAACTTACGTCACTTAGCTAGTTTGCAGAATGACGTTTTAGATACGAGTCCAAAAATTGAAAAAATCTCTCAAAAACTTTCAAAAATTACAAACATGTTATTCCTTGGTAGAGGGGTGATGCACCCACTAGCGTTAGAGGGTGCCCTCAAACTAAAAGAAATTAGTTATATACACGCAGAGGGTTTTGCCTCTGGAGAATTAAAGCATGGACCAATCGCCTTAATAGATAATAAAGTTCCTGTGGTCGTAATTGCCCCCACTAATGATTTGTTTGAGAAAACAATTTCAAACATGCATGAGGTTATGGCAAGAGATGGTAAGGTAATACTTGTAACAGATCGTAAAGGCTCCAAAATTGCTTCTGAGGGTTTATGGGAAGTTATAGAAATGCCAAAAATTACTCACCTCTTTGCACCAATTGTTTACGCTATCCCAATGCAATTACTTGCATACTATACGGCGATAACTAAAGGCACAGACGTTGATCAGCCTCGAAATTTAGCTAAATCAGTTACGGTAGAATAAGGGGGTGGGTATGCGTTTATTTTACTTGGTCTTCCCCCCAACTGTATAGGTATTGTTCCATTTAAGTCAGTCTTACCTTCCCTAACTTTATATCCCCTACGCTTATTATCTGGGTCTTTGTAGTCTATCCGATGATTGTGTTTTACCAGTAACCCCCAAAAGGTTGGTTGTATACAAATAATTGCCTTTGTAAGTGGACCAATATCGGCTAAGTTATTGATATTGCTTACATGAGTTACGAATTGGCGCTTCTTATAGGAAATTAACACTTACTGCTGGAGTAAATACTAAGACTTTGATTCAACTCCACTATATTGGAACAATCATTGGCTTACTAGGTTGGCTAAGTGAACCTAATTAAGGTCAATTGTTCACTTTAAAGAGTTTAGAAACTCTCAGGCTCACTTTATCTTAAAGAAGAGAAAGAAGATGTGGCCTAATTTTTAAAGGCTTTATCTATTAAGATTTGAATTTTTGGTGAGATTAATGAGATAGTTTTATGCTCTAAAAGCTGTTGTTTTTCAAAGCTGGTGACTTTAAAAAGATTTGAGTGAAAAATCAATATCTTGTAATCAGGACTAGCACCGCATGGTGTTGCAAATTTTGTAGATTCAGCCCATCCAAGCGGATCTCCAGATTGTACTGGATTATGATCAGAATAAATATTCCTTCTTTTTATTAACACATCTATACAGTACCGTTCCTGCTTTTTAATAATTTCTTGAGAAATTTCTATAGTTTTTTTATTAATCAAAAATGCATTTTTTTCTAAATCAGAAATAGCAGATGAAGTTAGATTATGCCATGAAATTTGACGAGGAATATACTCAACAAAGTTGTTATAACATTGAAACGATATAGCAAAAATAGAAATAATTATGTAACGGCCTTTTAAAGTCTGAATTCTGCCGTATCTACTAAATAAATAAAAAAAGAAGATTATGATATATATAGATAAACTAAAGGCATGCCATAAGTATCCAGAAGAAAAGTATTTTAAAAAAATTAAATAAAATCCAAAAATACACAAATTAAGCAATATCAGAAAGACTCTCTCAGGAAGAGCTAAAGGGGAAACAAACAACAACAAAAATAATGAAACGACATTGATCGCTCCAAGGTTAAAAGAAGACATGTTTACATGGTCCCATACAAATTTGCTATCGAAGAAAAAATGCGCGTATATATTACTAGTGCCAGTAGAACTCCCGATTCCAGATACTGTTTGGATCGGATTCCAAAAAATTGTGTAATTACCAAGTAAATATCCCAAAGTTGAGCAAAAAAATAACAAAAGAAATGGTTTTGGGAATGTATAAAAATTTTTCAATATTAGCCGTCTATGATTTATTATGATCAATGATAGTAAACCAAATATAGGAAAAATTGCATGAGGTTTAAAAGAAAGAGCTATACCAAGCAAAAAAAGAGAAATTCTAGTTTTTCTTGAGCACATCACTCTCATAAAATTAATATTATCTGGTTCATTTAAGAGTTTTTTTATTAGAAAAAAACTAACTGAAAAAAGCAAAACAATAAATGGAAACTCGTAGTAAACTTTTCCATAAAAGTACCAAAAACATCCAAGAGAAATC
>Ga0209482_1001295_pt1 | contig 17657 bp, 20 predicted proteins | sample CoawatmetaG10DNA_FD_187512 | JGI IMG/M metagenome (GOLD analysis project Ga0209482, IMG submission 187512) | Marine microbial communities from the West Antarctic Peninsula - Coastal water metaG104-DNA (SPAdes) (version 2) | ecosystem: Environmental > Aquatic > Marine > Coastal ...
GATTGATATAACTTAATTTGATAATATGAAAGTTAGTGCATTTACATTTATAAAAAATGGAGAACTTTTAGGGTATCCATTTTTACAATCTATTAATTCTATTCTTCCAATCGTTGATGAATTTGTTATTAATGTTGGAAAGAGCGAAGATAATACACTCGATTTGATTAGGTCAATTCGCAGTTCAAAAATACGAATCATTGAATCCATTTGGAATAATCAAATGCAAGATCAAGGATATGTTTATGCCCAGCAAAAAATGATTGCACAATTTAATTGCACTGGGGATTGGGCTTTTTATATTGAGGGAGATGAAGTTTACCATGAGGATGAATTAAAGCAAATTAAAAAGTCTATGCAGGAAAATGTTAATGATAAAAGTGTCGAAGCTTTGGTTTTTAACTTTAACCATTTTTATGGTAATGGAAATAGTATCCTAAACTCTCCTGGTTGGTATCGCTCTGAGGCAAGAATCATCAGGAACTCTATAAGATCTTATTCTACTGATGGGCTTTTTTGGCTTGTTTTGGACTCAAACAAGAAAGGTCGATATCCAATAGCAAAGCATACTGGAGCTTCATGCTTTCATTATGGTTGGGTTAGGTCTGAAGCTCAAATGAATCTTAAAAGTAAAAAAGTACAAAAGTACTGGGGAAAAACGCCTACTAAAATTGATTATTCTCAAATGGATCAATCAATTATTAATAAATTTAATGGCACACATCCAAAAGTTATTGAAGAATGGCTTCCAAAGGAAAGAAGTTTATTTAAGGCAGACCCAAACTATGAGCTAACTTTTAAACAAAGAAAACATAGAATAATGATTAGGCTTGAAAATATATTAGGCTTAGATCTTAGTAAGAAACATTATAAGCTTTTAAAATGAAAATACTTATTTTGCTACCTACATGGCTTGGAGATACTATTATGGCAACTCCGGCTATTGAGAATTTGGCAAATCTATATAAAGATCCAAAAATTACTTTAATAGGATCAATGATTGCTATTGAGGCTTTAAAAAATCATCCTAAGGTAACTAATACTTATGTTTTAGATAAACAAATAATAACTTTATATCAAACTTTAAAGAAGCTTGAGGAGTTTGATTTCTTTTTTTCATTTAGAAGCTCTTTTAGAGCAGGTGTTATTAAATTTTTTATTTCATCTAAAAGGAAATTTAAGTTTAACAAAAATACTTATTCTTATGGGCATCAGGTCCAAAAGTATAATAATTTTATAAACAATAGTCTTAACATCAAAAGCATTCCAAGTAATTTATTATTAAATTATGAAAGGAAAAAACAAGATAAAAAAAATAAATTATTAGGTATTAATCCAGGTGCCTCTTATGGGAATGCTAAGCGTTGGTACCCAGAAGAATTCGCCAAAGTGGCTATCGATTTATCCAGCCAATATGATATTGTTATTTTAGGTGGAACTAAAGAAGAAGATATTGGTTTAGATATTGAAAAACATTTAATTAATAAGGGGGTTAATAATTATCAAAATCTTGTTAATAAAACCTCCATTCAAGAGCTAATTAATAAAATTTCTAATCTTGATTTATTTATTACTGGAGACAGTGGGCCGATGCATTTAGCAGCAGCTTTTCAGATTCCTACTGTCACTATTTTTGGACCAACCAAAGATAATGAAACCTCACAATGGATGAACAGTAAAAGTGCAATTGTTAAAAAGAATTTAGATTGTCAGCCATGCATGAGAAGAAGTTGCCCACTTAAACATCATAAATGCATGAAATTAGTAAAGGCATCAGATGTATTGGCTGAGGTTAAGAAACTGAGTTAAGATTTAAATTTTTGATCAATTAAGCTGCAAATGATATGACCAATCAAGATGTGCATTTCTTGAATGCGAGCAGTATCATCAGATGGTATGACAATATTAGTAGAACAAATTTCGTCCATGTCGCCACCATCTTTTCCACTCATTCCAAGAGGAGTAAGGTTAAATTTTTTTGCTAATTTGAGAGCATTAATAACATTCGGACTTTTACCGCTAGTGCTTATTCCAATTAAAACATCGCCTTTATTTGCAATTGCTTCAACTTGACGACTGAAAATTTTGTCATAGCCAAAATCATTCCCAATGGATGTAATGATTGAAGTGTCGGTTGTGAGAGCAATTGCTGATAGCCCAATACGTTCAGTCTTGTATCTCCCAACAAGTTCAGCAGCAATATGCTGTGCGTCAGAAGCACTCCCACCATTGCCAAATATTAGAATCTTTCCTCTCTTTTCTAAGCAGTCTATACAAATTTGAGCACATTTCACTATATCTTCAGATAAATCGAAAATTGAGTTTGCTACTAATATATGCTCATTGACCTCTTGTTGAACAATATCTTTCATGAGCTTTTAATCCTCTTTATAGTTTTGGTTGTACTTTTACCATCGATAAATTTAATAAATTTTAATTCGTTTGCAATTTCTTGACCCGCTACTTCCTTTCCTTTGTAGTCAGAACCTTTTACTAAAACATCTGGTCTAATAAGCTTTATTAACTCTAAAGGAGTATCTTCATTAAATATTACAACATAATCAACCACATGAAGTGATGCAAGGATATGAGCACGATCATTTTGGGAATTTATTGGGCGATTTTTACCTTTTAGTTTCTTAACAGAGGAATCTGAATTAAGACCTAGAATTAAAATATCACCGAATTCTTTGGCCTTTTCTAGATATTTTATATGGCCAACATGTAATATGTCAAAACATCCGTTAGTAAAAATTATCTTTTTATCTAAATTTCTTATGTAGCTAACAATTGGCAGAATTTCCTGCCAGTTTTTAATGCAATTTTGACCATTAACTTGATTAAGGCTTCTCTCATAATCAACAATCTCCGCGATGGATGCAGATGCAGATCCAATTTTTCCAACAACCACACCTGAAGCTAAGTTAGCAAACTTTATAGCTTCATCAATATCGTTATTAAACGATAAAGCAAATCCTAAAGAAGCTAAGACGGTATCACCTGCACCTGTTACATCAAAAACCTCTTTAGCAAAGGTGGGATGAATTCTCAACTCTTCATCAAATACAGCAATACCTTGTTCACTAAGAGTTATAAGAGAAACTGTTAAATCCAATTGTTCTTTAAGTTTCTTAATTACCAAATTAAGACTATCATTACTAGTGATGTTTATATCTGTTGCTTCACTAGCTTCTTTTTTATTCGGTGTTAATAAGTAGGCACCCTTATATTTAGAAAAGTCAAGGCCTTTAGGATCAACCAATATTTTTTTATCTTCTTTTTTAGCAATATTAATTAAAGATTGAGTAAGTGTTTTAGTTAAAACTCCTTTGCCATAATCAGATAAGAGTATTACATCGTAATTATTGATAATATTATTAAAATTATTAATGATATTGGATTGTGATTTATTGCTAATTTCATTAGTACTTTCTAGATCATATCTAACTACTTGCTGCTGATCAGAGATTATTCGGCTTTTTCTACTTGTTATTCGCCCCTTTTCTTTAATTAGGTATTTAGTATCTAATTTAACCTCTTTTAATAATTCTACTAATTTTTTAGAGGTTTCACAATCACCAATTACACTAATAACATCAACTTTAGCTCCAAGAGTATTGAGATTTTTGATAACATTTCCAGCACCACCTAATGTTAAGCTTTCACTTGTCACATTAACAACTTGAACAGGAGCTTCTGGAGATATACGATCACATGAGCCCCAAAGATAGTGATCAATCATCAAGTCACCAATAACAAGGATTTTAGGGGAGCGGTCTTGAAGATTAATCATGAGATGATATTTTATTTAGTCTTATTATTTCTGGTAAGTATTTTGTGATTCCGTCTTCTAATGAAATAGTAGGATTGAATCCAAAATCGGCTTTGGATAAAGAAATATCTGCATTTGTGTTTGATTGATAACCATCATAGGGGTTGTGAAAATATTCTGTCCCTAAATTAGTTTTTAATTGATTTTGAAGAATATCAGCTATATCTTGAAAGCTTCTGGGTTTGCCTGTTCCGACATTAAAAGTTCCATTTGTATTACAGGCTTTAATGTTAGCTTGGACTACATCATCAATATAAATAAAGTCCCTGAATATTTTATTTGAGTTTTCAAATAATCTTGGCGCATTACCATTTAGAATTTGATGGCCTAGCTGAATTACCATTGAGGCAGTTTTCCCTTTGTAAAACTCATTATGACCATAAACATTAAAATATCTTAAACCAACAATATTTATTTCTTGGTTTAAAATTCGATAACTATCAGCAATCTTATCCATTGCATATTTACTATATCCGTAGGGATTTTCAGGACTTTCTTGCCCTAATGTTTGAGGTGCAGGGACGCTACCATATACTGCTGCAGAGCTTGCATAAACTAAAGAGGCTTTATTTTTTTTTGCTAAGTCAATTAATTTGTAAAATGAATTTACATTGGTTCTCATTATTATTTCCTGGTCATATACACGCGTGTCAGAAATGGCTGCTTGATGAAATATATAATCAAAATTGTAGTCATTTAGTAATGATAAATCATTGTTATTATTAATATTTCCACAGATAACATCACCAATAAACCCAATTAAATTTTTATAATGACCAAAGCTTTTTAGATTTCCATTAGGAAATAAGTCTTCATTTCTAAAGGAGTCAAAAACTACAATATTAGATTTTGGATAGTTTTCTTGAAAATAAAAAGCAAGATTGCTGCCAATAAAGCCTGCACCTCCAGTTATAAGAATAGTCTTATTATTAAAATCAAGCTTTTTATTTTTCATGCTTTTATATTTTTATTTACAAAATAAAGTGATAATTTTAATATAATTTTGTATAGCAAATTAAGAGACAAGTAATTTATGTAATTTAATTATTAAGAATTAGGAAAAATTTAGATTTTCTAGTTAGCATTAATTAAATTATTGAGATGCTTTATAATACAAAAATGTATTTTATTTTTTAAATGCATGCTCAGCAATCATACTATAACAAACATCTATGTATATAGCTAATAAGTTCATTTATATTACAAAAGTACTATACTTACTGGGCGATAGTAAAAGAAAAATCCCATTATTAATGCTATTGTTTTTCATATCATCGATATTAGATTTATTAGGAATTGGGCTTATTGCTCCTTACATATCTATAGTTATTAATAGTAGTAATTTAGAGAATAGCATGGTTTATCTATTTGTTGATATTATTGATCTTTCACGGGATCCTGAAGAAATTATTATAGTATTTAGTCTTGCTTTACTATTGTTATTTTTAATAAAAGCTGCGGTGTCAATTATGATAAATAAGTTTATTATAATCTACTGTTTTGAACATGGGGTTAAGATGAGAGCGTCATTGATGGATAGATACCAGTCCATGCCGTATTTAGAATATGTAGAGAGAAATAGTTCTGAGTATATTTACCGCATCCAGCAACTTGTTAATGAATTCTCTCAAACCGTATTGCACTCAATTTTGAAGCTTGTTAGCGAAGGCTTGGTGATGATTATGTTGGTATTGCTACTTGCTTTTACTAGCGGCATTTCTATTGCATTATTAATAATATTAATAGTGATTATGCTTCTATTTTACAATCAGTATTTTGGTAGTCAGTTGAATGGGTATGGTGAAGAAACAAACCACTATTCAGCCACGATGGTAAAGGCAATTAGAGAGGGAGTTGAAAGTTTTAAGGAAGTTAAAATATTAGCAATTGAATTACACTTTCTTAACAAGGTAAGAAACAGCGCAAAAAAATATGCATCCGCAGCTGCAAAGTATGTATTTATCACTTCCATTCCACGTTATTTGATAGAGCTTATTTTAGTGTTTTTTGTTGTATTACTTGTATTGCTTTTTACTCAACTTGGATATAAGTCAGAAGCGTTGATACCAATTTTGAGTATGTTTGGGGTTGCTGCTATGCGCCTCGCACCATCTACTAATCAAATTATTAATGGAGTCACGCAAATACGCTTTAGTAGTAATACTATTGATTTGTTATATTCCGATATGCTAAAGACCAATAGTGATGATAATTATCAACAAGTAAAGAGACAAAATACAAAATTTAAGACTTTAAAAGTAAAACGTGCTACTTTTACTTACCCAGGTATGAAGGTACCTGCATTATTGGACATTTCATTGGAAATTAATGCTGGTGAGGTAATTGGTTTTATTGGCGCATCTGGATCTGGAAAAACATCACTTGTTGACTTGTTACTTGGAATACTTGAGCCTCAAAAAGGTAAAATATTTTACAATAATAGTAATTTTAAAAAGCACCTATATGACTGGATGTCTGAAATTGCATATTTACCACAGAAGGTTTTTCTAACTGACGATAGTTTAAGGCACAATATTGCGCTAGGTATCGATGAATCAGATATTAATGAAAATGATATTAAAAAAGCTACATTACAGGCAAAATTAAATGATTTAATAGAAGATCTTCCAGAGGGTGTAGATACTTTATTAGGCGAAGGTGGTATACGTATTTCTGGCGGACAAAGGCAGAAAGTTGCTCTTGCACGAGCCTTTTATCATAATAGGCAAGTACTGGTTATGGATGAATCGACCAGTGCGTTAGATAAGGATACAGAACGTGAAATTATTAATGAGATAAAGCAATTAAAAGGAAAGGTTACCATGATTATTATTGCACATAGAATGACAACATTGCAACATTGTGATCGAATATATAAATTAGACAAAGGAAGGATAGTAAAAATCCTTAGTTACGGAGATGTGTAGCATATGAAAAAAGCTTTTATAACTGGAATAACAGGGCAAGATGGATCATATTTGGCAGAGTTGTTATTAGAAAAAGGATATGAGGTTCATGCTATTATGAGAAGGGCGTCAGTATTTAATACACAGCGAATTGAGCATATAAATAATAATTCCAATTTTTATACATATTATGGTGATTTGACTGACTCTAGTAATTTACATAGACTCTTATCAAAAATTCAACCAAATGAGGTGTATAACCTAGGTGCACAATCTCATGTGGCGGTATCTTTTGAGGTTCCGGAATATACTGCAGAGGTTGTGGGTGTCGGAGCTATTAGGCTATTGGATGTTATTAGAGATCTGAAAATAAAATGTAAATATTATCAAGCATCAACCTCAGAGTTGTTTGGTGGCATACCCGGTACGGAGCCACAAAGTGAAACTACACCTTTTTATCCTAAATCCCCATATGGTGTAGCAAAACTCTATGCACATTGGATAACAGTAAACTATCGTGAATCATATGATTTATTTGCATGTAATGGTATTTTATTTAACCATGAGTCCCCTAGACGTGGTGAGACGTTTGTAACTAAAAAGATTACTCAGGCTGTTGCTCGAATACATCAAGGTCGGCAGAAGATATTAAAATTAGGCAATATTAATGCTAAACGTGATTGGGGTCATGCAAAAGATTTTGTTTATGCACAGTGGTTAATGCTACAACAAGATAAGCCACAAGATTATGTAATTGCAACTGGCGAGACTCATACAGTGCGTCAATTTGTAGAGGTTGCCTTTAAGGTAGTGGGTATTGATATTCAGTGGCAAGGTGTAGGTATTGAAGAAAAAGGTGTTGATAGCAAAACTAGCAAAGTTTTGGTAGAGGTAGATGAAAAATACTTTCGACCATCAGAGGTAGTGGTATTGTTGGGAAATCCAGCCAAGGCCGAAAAGGAATTGGGTTGGAAAAGACAGATATCATTTCAAAAATTGGTTTCAGATATGGTTAAATACGATCTTGAAAATGATGGTTTTGGTGGACTAGAATGAGTATAAAGTTTGACATACAAGAATCTCAAGAAATTGATGATGTTTACATTTTAACACCATCAATTTCCAGAGATGAAAGGGGTAATATTTGGACTTCATTTTTAAAAGATGAGGTGGAAAAATTATTGCCAAGTGACTTGTGTTTCAAGCATGATAAATTTTCAACCTCTAAAAATAATGTTTTGAGGGGTATACATGGTGATTCTAAATCTTGGAAACTAGTTGCTTGTGTATTTGGAGAGATACAGCAGGTAGTTGTCGATTTGAGAGAAGATTCTCCTACTTACCTTAAGTGGCAAGATTTTATAATTAATAGCAATAATCAACAATTAATCTTAATGCCTCCATATATTGGAAATGCCTATTATGTCAATAGTGACCAAGCAGTTTATCATTATAAATTAGCATACGATGGGGAGTATGTTGATGCTAATGAACAGCTGTCGGTCAAATGGAATGATAAGAAAATTGACATTAAATGGTTATCAAGTTCACCTATTTTATCAAGTAGGGATAAGTAGGGCGAATTTTTATGACAAGAATAAAACAAGTAATGCCAAATATTGATGATAAGGAGCTTAAATATATTACACAATCTATACAAGAAGGTTGGTTAACTGAAGGGCCAAATAGTCAAGAATTTATTAGACATATAAAGAAATTTACTGGTAGCAAATATGCTGTTCTTGCCCCAAATGGCACTTTAGGTTTGTTTTTAGGATTGTTGGCATTGGGTTTACCCAGAGGAAGTGAAGTAATAGTTCCAAGTTTTACATTTTTTGCATCAGCATCTTCAGTGATTTTTGCAGGATTAAGGCCAGTTTTTGTAGATGTAGATATAGAGACTTTCAATATTGATTGCAATAAGGTTGAGTCGCTAATTACAGATAAAACAAAAGCAATTATGCCAGTTCACATCTATGGGCACTCTGCTAATATGGATAAAGTGATGAGCATAGCAGAAAAATATAACCTCAAAGTAATAGAGGATGCAGCTCAAGCGTATGGAGTTAAATATAAAAACAAACATTGTGGAATATTGGGTGACGTATCTGTCATATCATTTTTTGCAGATAAGACTATCACTATGGGGGAGGGTGCTGTAGTATTGACTCAAAGTAATAAGTTGTATAAAAAATTATTATTGTTAAGAAACCAAGGCAGGGTAGACAGCGGTACTTTTGTTCATCAATCTATAGGAATGAATTTCAGGGTTACTGATTTACAGTGCGGAGTAGGGTTGGCTCAAGCGGAAAAATTTCCAAAAATACTTGAAAGAAAAATAGAGAGTTACAATAAGTATAAAAAAGAGTTGGAAGGTGTAGGTGATTTAAGTTTTTTAAAGGTAGAAGATAACTCTTCATTTGTTCCATTTAGATTTTTTATACGAACAAAATATAAGGATAAATTGATTGAATTTTTAGAAGGGCATAGTATACAGACAAGGTCTTTTTTTTATCCAATGCATCAGCAGCCGCCATTGATTCAGTACGTACCAAAATATCAAAACTTTCCTGTTTCAGAATACTTATATAAAACTGGAATATGTCTGCCTTTGCATATGTATATAACAAATGAAGAGATAACATATATAGTTGAAAAAATAAAACTATTTTTTATGAAAATTCAATGATAAGTTACTATGATATTTATGAAGAAGAATATCAATTTATTGAAACTTTATTAAAAGGTGGAAGTGTATTAGAGGTTGGTTTCCGTAGTATTAGTTTTTTTGGAAACTTTGATGGATCTGGATGGAGTAAAAACTCACCACATATTATTATTAAAGCAATAAAATAATTTTAGATTTTGACAAGAAAAGTAATGAAAAAACATCTGTTTCTTTCAAGCATGCATCCAGATCAAAATTTTAAGCTTTGGTATTATGAAATTTTGATCAAAAGAGGCGGTGTTGTTTTTAGAGATATATTGAACTTTAATAACAATGAAGAGGAAGCGATTAAAATAGAAGGCGTGTCATTTGATTCTGACCTTTTTAATAAGGCCTTTAGAGGCATAGGTTTGGACAGTGTTAACAAGGATTACTTAAATAATTTGTCCAACTATAATGTAGAGTACATACATTTTCATGGAGATTCACATTTTCGTAATTTTTTATACCCTGAGACGGTTATAGAGTTATGTAAAAAACATGTATGCATTGGGTATTTGGGAGATTGTTTTGTAAATTTTAATATTAATATTTATTGGCTCCCTGTCTTTAACATTATACGAACAACTGAGTATTGTAAATTTTCTGATTATAAGGCGGTAAAACCTGATGTTATTTGGCAGAAAATAGGATCAAATAATAATATTTTTAAATCGTACAATGGTGGTAAAAAGTATGACTTAATATTTATTGGCAGACCCTATGGTTCAAGAGTAGAAACATTAGAATACATTGTAACAAGTATCCCAAGTATAAAGCTTGCTTTATATGGTTCAAAAGAATGGCTGAATAGTAAAATTTTATCTAGATATTATTCCGGATACATAAGTAATGATAATTTATACAGTGAAATCTCTAGATCAAAAATATCTTTAGCTTTACTTGAGGGTGAAGATGGTACAACTCCTCACATTAATGCAAAGATATTTGATTCCTCATTAAGAGATGTGTTGGTTATTTCCACATATTATGCTCTATTAGAAGAGCAGTATTCCATGATAGATGAAGAGAGTATTGTTTTTTTTAAAAATAAAGACGACCTGGTAGAAAAAATTAATTTTTATTTAAGCAATGATGCTAAAAGAAGCAATATTGCGCTCAATATGAATAATTTGATGAAGAAGAATACTATGAGTAGTATTATTAACAATATGTTTAATTCTTTCGAAAAAATGCCAGGTAGCGGATTTACAGATAGTAGCAATATGAGAAAATCTTGCTGTTTAGTTAATAAGAACTCAATCAATCTTATTGATATCTCAAAATATAAATATATTGTAGTTACCAACTCTAAGTCAGATAAATATCTAAACTATTTAGTTAACTATTGGGATAGTCACGAGATGTTAAGCGATATCAATATACCTGATATTAATGCAAATGGTCTTGTGTTGAACTATAGAATTCCTATATCATTTGATGGGATTATTTATAGAGTTTGTTTCTTTCAAAGGCACAAAAGAATAATTTTATCGAATGTTATTTTTACTAAATATTTTCTTTTTCTCTTTAATTTTAAGGAGATAACACTGCTAAGAATGGTCTTATTTAGTAAGAGTAAGTTATCGTTAGCGGAGAAAATTATGAATTTATTTGTTGTTTTTTTGAAAAAAATCAAAAATAAATACATAATTTAAAGAACAAATTAGTGATTAAATGGGTGAATTAATAGTTTTTATTATTGATGTTGATGGTGTAATGACTACAGGTTAGTTTTTCTACTCTGAAGAAGGAAAACGAATGAAAGTTTTTGGTCCAGATGATAATGATGGATTAGGGTTGCTTAATCCTCATATTGAAATTAGATTTGTTATGGGATTCTATAAAGAAAGCTCAATTGTATGATTTTATTAAACAACTAACCTAAGGCGTTGTCATACTAGTCGGAGAAAATAGTGAGAGATTGTCTTGGTGGGCAGCGCCAACGAATAGCTTTAGCTAGGGTATTTTATTTTAACAGAAAGGTTCTAATTATGGATGAGTCTACTAGTGCTCTAGATAATGATACTGAGTAAGAAGTACTTAATGAAATTATGGGTCTCAAAGGCAAGTTAACAATTATTATTATTTCTCATAGAGTCAAAACAATGAAATTTTGTGACAAAATATATAAGATATAAGATGAAAAAGTGTCAAAAAATTTGAATTATGATGAAATTATTTAATAAATTTTCAAGGTGTTATTTATATGAATTTTAAAGTATTTATTTTAGATGTTGATGGTGTTATGACTACAGGTCATTTCTTATATTCAAAAGATGGAAAGCAAATGAAAATATTTGGGCCAGATGACAATGATGGACTGGGACTTCTGAGGCCTCACATCCAAATCAGATTTATTACTGGTGATAGAAAAGGATTTCCTATTAGCAATAAGCGTATTAAAGAAGATATGGGGTTTGAGCTTGATTTAGTTAGCACTATTAAAAGAATTGAATGGATTAAAGAGCGCTACGATAAGAACGAAGTTATTTATATGGGCGATGGTATTTTCGATCATTATGTAATGAGTGAAGTTGGGTATTCTATTGCGCCTAAAAATTCAGACAAAATAGCAAAGGCTAGTGCAGATTATGTAACTGAAAGATCTGGAGGAAATAGAGCCGTTGCAGAAGCTTGCCTTCACATCATGAAAAAGTTTTTTGTACCCTATGAGCCTGATAAATTACCAGCTGACCAGCTTGACTTAGGTGAATGGACAGTATGACAATTCAACAGTGTCTAAAAAACTATAGGCATGATAGAAACTGTACCCTTCTTGGAGTTGGCCCTATGAGTAAAAACTGTGTAGATGCCTCTATCGAATTAGCTGACCAATATAGTGCTCCACTACTTTTGATAGCTAGTAGAAGGCAGATTGATTCAGAACAATTTGGTGGTGGGTATGTAGAAAATTGGACATCCAAACAATTCTCAGAATATGTAATAAATAAAGATATAAATAAAAACATTCTTTTGGCGAGAGATCATGGTGGTCCATGGCAGAGTGAAGTAGAAAAAAGCCAGAATATGAGCTTAAAAGAGGCAATGCAATCAGCAAAAGACTCTTATCGTGCTGATATTGATGCCGGGTTTCATGTGTTACATATAGATCCTAGTATTGATATCCATGCTCGACCAAGTATTGATCAAGTTCTAGAAAGAGTTTATGAGCTTTATGAATTTTGCTGGTCATATGCCCAACAAAAAAAACAAGATATCATATTTGAAATTGGTACAGAAGAGCAGAATGGTGGAAACAATTCGAAAGAAGAATTAGAATATACATTAGAAAAAATGAAAGATTTTTGCAGTGCTAATAAAATTATATTTCCATCGTTCGTTGTTATTCAAGCTGGAACTAGGGTTATGGAGACTAGAAATATAGGTTCATTTGAATCACCAGTTCGTATTGCTAACGAACTTCCACCAGAGATTCAAATTCCTCAAATGATAAAAATATGTAATAAATATGGAATCTTTATGAAAGAGCATAATACAGACTATCTTTCAAATGAGTCATTACGATGGCAGCCTCGATTAGGAATTCATGCAGCAAATATAGCTCCTGAATTTGGTGTCGCAGAAACAAAGTCTTTTTTAGATATATTGAAGAAAAAAGGCCAAACTCAACTTTATGAAGAATTCCTTAGAATTGCATATGATTCGATGAAATGGAAAAAATGGATGCTCCAAGACACAGACGCAAGTGATATTGATCGGGCAATTATAGCAGGTCATTATGTTTTTTCATCTAGTGAGTTTTTAGAGCTTAAAGCAAAAGCAAATGCCGAAATTAGCAATTTAGATAACTACCTAAAGAATAAAGTGAAAGAGAGTATTTTTAGATATATGAATGCCTTTAATTTGACGTAGCTTTATGAAAAAAACTGCAACAATAATATTAAATAGAAATTTACCAAATGAAACTGATGCTTTAGTGGAACATTTATTAAAGTTTGATGGTGATCATACAGATATATTTGTAGTTGAAGCTGGCTCTAGCAGAAATAATTTATCTAAATATTCTACGTGGCATGTTGAAACTATAGAAGTTATGAAGCAAGGTATGCGTTATTCTAGGGGAATGAATTTCGGTCTATTACAATTATGGAAAGAAGGCAAATGGGAGCAATATGACTCATTTTTTCTTATCACTAATGACACAAAATTTCCTAAGAATCAAAGCACTATTGAAACTCTTCAAGAAATACAAATTGAGTTTCCAAAGGTAGGTATTCTGTCACCTTGCTCTAAAAAATGGGGTGAGAAAGATTTAATTGGACCAGACTCATTGAAATATTTCTGGTTCATTCAAAATAATGCTTATTTTTTTCGGAAAGAATTTATAGAGCAAATAATGAATCTTGATAGCCCATCACATATGAATTTTTTATTTGATGGTGATAATTTTAGAGGATATTTATCGGAAAGCGAAGTTATTGCTAAATCATATGCAAATAATTGGGCTGCCGCAATAACAACTAAAGTATTTGCTGAAGAAGATGAGACTTATCTCTTAGATAAAAATAAACTCATTAAAACTGAAACCTATGAGGAGAATACACAACTATATATTAATGAAGGTTTAAGGTGGATTAAGAAGAAGTATGGTTTTAATAGTAGATGGCAAATGATGCAATACTCACAGTTATTTTATGAAAAGTTTTTTGAGTATAACCCCAAAGAAAGATCAAGAAAAATTTAGTAATTTAATTGTTGACTATAATTAGATGTATGAAAATCAAATTTTATTTAGGATAATCATATGAATTATAAAGTGTGTATATTGGCAGCAGGTATTGGTAATAGGATGGAGCCATTTACTCACCATATAAACAAGTCATTACTGCCAGTTGATTTTAAAGCAGCTATATCTCATATAATTGAAAAATTTGATATAAATATGGAAATTGTTATAGCTGTTGGTCACTTAAAAAAAACAGTTATAGACTACTTAGATTGTGCTCATAAAGGTAGAAAATTTACAATAGTTGAAGTAGATAGATATACTGGAATTGGATCAGGTCCCGGCTACTCTCTGATGAAGTGTAGAGAGCACCTAAATTCTCCTTTTATTTTTTTTGCTGCCGATACTTTAGTTTTGGAAAATATTCCGTCACCATCAGAGAATTGGCTTGGTGTTTCCAAAGTTACAGAAGCAAAAGAATATTGTACTGTTAAGATTTTCAACAATATGATAATTGAACTCGAAGACAAGGCTATAAATTATAATAATAATGCATTTGTTGGAGCTGCAGGAATTAAAGATTATGATGTTTTCTTTGAAGCACTTGAAAAAAATCGTGAGTTAATAAATGAAGAATTACAAGTTTCAAATGGCTTTAGCGCACTCATAGAGCATAATTTAAAACCACATTTTTTTACTTGGTATGACACAGGTAATATAAATGGATATTTAGATGCCAACAAAAATATGTCTAAATTTGACCACTCATTTGACTTTAGTAAATCAAATGAATTTTTGTATTTTGTGGGTAATAATGTTATTAAGTATTTCGAAGATACAAGTATTATTCACAATCGATATAAAAGATCAAAAATTCTTAAAGATCTCTGTCCACAAATAATATGCCTAAAAGATTCTTTTTATGCATATGAGAAGCAATCAGGTGAAGTTCTTTATGATGTTGTCAATGATCAAATTATGTATGATTTTATTTATTGGCTCGATACCAGCTTATGGACCAATATAAAATTATCAAATTCTGAACTCAAAATATTTAAATTATCTTGTTTTAATTTTTATTATAAAAAGACAATCCTTAGAGTAAATCAATATTATAAAAAGCATAAAATTAAAGATCATCCTGAGTGCATTAATGGAGTAAATGTACCTTCAGTAAAAAATATGCTTGATCTCATTGACTGGGATAATATGAGAAATGGTATAGCATCTAATTTTCATGGCGATCTTCAGTTTGATAATGTCTTATTAAAAGATGATGGTGATTTTTTGCTTCTTGATTGGAGGCAAGATTTTGCTGGAATCGTTAACTATGGTGATAAATATTACGATCTGGCTAAACTTAATGGTGGTTTAAAAGTTTCTTATAAATTAATTAAGCAGGGTAAATTTTTGTATATTAAGGATAGTCAAATAGGCGTAAAAATTTCTCTTGATGTCCCTAGTGAATTAAAAAAATCAGGTGAAATTTTTCGCAATTTTTTGAACGATAAAAACCTTGATAGTAGTAAAATTGATATTTTAACAAGTTTAATTTATTTGAATATGTCTCCTATGCACCATGAACCATTTGATCACTTCATATATAATTTTGGCAAGCTATCTCTATATAAAACGTTATTAGAATCTGGTAAGATTCATAGTGAAGGTTTGTCCTAACTCAAAATAAACTCAGCAAGGGCCTTGTAAATTAAATTATGTCAAAAAAAATATTAATTACCGGATCTTCAAGAGGAATTGGGGCAGCGATTGCTCGTCTTGCTAAAGAAAAAGGGTATGAAGTTTTACTACATGGAAAAACGGCATCTTCTAGTCTTATAGGTTTAGCTAAAGAGCTTAACTCAAAGTATATAATTTTTGATGTTACTAAAGAAGAGGATATTAGTGAAGCTATCTCAGAGATTGAAAATATTGATGTTCTAATTAATTCAGCAGGAGTTAATATATCTAAACCATTTGAAAATCTTACAAAGAAAGATTGGAAGGTGATTTATGATATTAATGTTTTTGGTCTAGCTGATGTCACTCGACATGTTGTGCCGAAAATGCAAAGCTCTCGATATTTAGGCAAGATTATAAATATTGCATCTATTAAAGGCCTTTATTCATCAGTTGGTCGAGTAGCTTATGCATCTTCAAAGGCGGCAGTGATTAATCTAACTACTGGATTAGCAAAGGAACTTGCTCCAAATATATTGGTTAATGCGGTTGCACCTGGATTTACAATTACAGATATGACTGAAAATACTTGGAGCGATAGAGTAGCAAAACAAGTTGATAGTATATTACTTAAGCGTATGGCATCTCCAAGGGAAATTGCAGAAGTTGTTATGTTTTTGTCTAGCGAAGAAAGTAAGTATATTACAGGGCAAACAATTAACGTAGATGGAGGATTTAGCATAAAAGATGATTAATTTAAGCACAAAAAATTGGCATTATGATGAAAAAGATGCGAAAGTAGTCACTAAACCATGGGGCCGTGAAGTATGGATTAATTTTCGAAAAGGTGAAAATATTGGAGATGAAGATAAAAAATATATAATGAAAAAGTTATATATAAAAAAAGGAACTAAGACGAGTTTCCAATACCACAAAGATAAAGTTGAGACAAACTTTTTAATAGAAGGCTCTGTAGAAGCGTGGTTTGAAGATAAAAAAGGTCACATAGATGTAAAGACCCTATCTTCTGGTTCAATATGGACAATACCAGCTGGTATTAAACATAGGATTGTTACTTTGGAGGATATTATTTTGATTGAGTCTTCAACACCTGAGGTGGATGACGTCATTAGAATAGAGGATGATGCCTTAAGGGGCGATGGTCGAATTCAGAGCGAGCATGATTTAGGAACTGACTAGTTTTTTTAAAAAAAGTATATGTTAAAGAAATTAGCGAATAAATATTTTGAGTTATTTAGTAATAAAAATAGTTTACAAATAGCCGAAATGTTTTCACAGAAAATTTCACTGAATGATCCAAAAGGGTGCAGTCTTGGTAAGACTGATGTTTTAAATGCTACCCAAAAAATATTCGATTCAGCTAGTAATATTGAAGTTAAGGTAAAAAATTTGTATGAAGAAAGACGAACTGTTATTGCAGAGTTAGAAATAATAATTGACAGTAATGAGTTAATTAAGATTGTTGATATTTTGAAATTTGATAAATCAGATAAAATTGTAAAAATTAGTGCATATAAGATGTAATATTAACTCTTCAACTATTTTTTGGGAATGAAGAATCAATGAAATATGACTTTACAATTTTTTTTACTTTTTTTGCGGATGGAGATATTAGAAGAAAATATATCGAGATTGCACTAAATACTTTATTTGATGACAATAATTATAAGAATGTTCCAATTATTGTTATAGATGCATCTTCAGATAATTACTAAAAAAAAAATAAGAGCCTTTTTTCAAATTTTAGTAATGTTACTTATATAAATGATGAAGAAATAAATCCATTTAAAAGGTGTAATAAATATTTACATCTTATTAAAACAC
>Ga0209482_1001296_pt1 | contig 17653 bp, 25 predicted proteins | sample CoawatmetaG10DNA_FD_187512 | JGI IMG/M metagenome (GOLD analysis project Ga0209482, IMG submission 187512) | Marine microbial communities from the West Antarctic Peninsula - Coastal water metaG104-DNA (SPAdes) (version 2) | ecosystem: Environmental > Aquatic > Marine > Coastal ...
TTTTTTGTTAAGTATAAACCAAAAAAAAACCCCTACATTTTTGTAAGGGTTTATTTAAATATGAAATAATAGTTAGTTCTGTTTCAAGGAGGAAGTTATGTGTCCATAAGTTAAATTGGCTATTCTAGCATTTGTTCCATCAAAAAATAAGTTTATAAAGTTTATTTTTTTTCAACTCCGTTCCGAATAGCATTGGTTTCATTCCCACAATCATTAATGTTAAACCGCATGTGGCATGCTAACTAAATTTCAATATTTTAATGAACTTGTTTTTTTATTACTTTGTAAATATATAAACAATTTATTAACTAACCTAATTATATAACAAAAAAAAGGGTAACATTTCTGCTACCCCTTATTCTACTAATTAAAACCAATTATGTATTTGTACCTAAAGTAATTAGTACAGTACCATCTAGTCCTGCATAATCTTGCACACTAAATGGGAAGTCAATATCTTTAGTATCTGAATCCATAAAGTTTGCAGGTACTTTTTCTTGACCGCTAAATGTTAAAGTGTACCCCGAAAGGTCCCCCATTGCTGTTCCGGTAACTATTGTCCCTCCAGAAACATCTGCGCCATTTTCTAAGCCCATCATAAACACATTACCGTTATAGTCTTCTATTGCCACATGCGGTCGACCATAAGCTAGTAATTTTAATTCTTTATTATCTTCTTTAGTTAATTTTTTTAAAGTAAGATTTAAAGTTTGTTCGTAAAAAGTAGTTCCAGTTTCTCTACTGGCTGTAACTGTTTGTTCTAAACTACTTCCACCCTTTACTTCATATTTAAATGCTGTTAAACTATTTGCAGAACCACCTATTGTAGTTCCTGTCATATTTGTTATTTCATCAGCTGCTATGGTTACAGTTCCTAGTTTACCAAAGTCTACAAAGTATACATTCTTAATTCCTCCAACCGAATCTTTACACGGTTCTTTTCTTCCTAAAGTTAAATCACAAGCCATCTGTTTTTTATTTTTTTTTTAAAAAAGGGTAGATAGGCGTATTGCTTACCTACCCTAATTTTTTGATTAATTATTTATTAAGAATAAAGAACTATATCTGATCCGATGCCAAATTCAATCCCAGCACTAAATCTCATAACTACTCTTACATTCTGCGACCCATCAATATCAGCCATGTCAATGACTTTTACTTCATTTTGGTCATTCATGAGGCCCGTCCCAAAGAATAAATTGCTTTTCTCTGCCGCGACCATTGTATTATCAGCTAATCCATTTGCTACTGCCAATTTTACACCGTCAAAGCTCAATGTACCGCCTGTGTACCATTGTGTACCATCTGAATTTACACCAGCCGCACCTACATTCGTCGCGAATCCTCCTAATGCTCTCACATAAGCTCTCGCAACATTCTGACTAACATATATAAACATGTCCTCAGAAGTGTAAAGGCTTGAACCGATTGCATCAACTACCAAACCAATTTTAGAAATTACATTCGCGGCTGTAACAGCTGCTCCACCACCTACATCTGTAACAGTTGCATCAGCTAAAAGTTTTGCTCTAAACCCATCAAACTCTCCTTGATTAGCAGCTGCTCCATTCCATATATTTTGCTCCGTTTTTTGTGCTACTTTAGCAGAAACATGAGCAATTAAGAAATCAGCAAATGAACTTGGTAAAGTTTGAAATGCAGAATACCCCATAGAAATAGCATCCCAATCAGATTGAAAGTCTTTTTTACATAATTGTAAATTTACTTGTTGATATTCTGGTTGTAAGACCCTTTCTGTTAAAGTCAAAGTAGAAGTGGGATCAAAATCGCAGGTTGCGTCTTTAATAATTCCATCAGTTTCTACTTTTTTAATTACTTCTTTAAATTTAATATTTGGTTTAACTGTTATTAAACCGTTATCTAACGTTGACCCACTCAATAAAGCGGCGGATATATAATCTCCCGCAAATTCTCCCTGATAAGAGGAAGTGATATTCGTAGTTGTCGCTAATTGTACTTTTTTCATTGTATATTTTTTTATTTTATTAATTATTATGATTCACTTGCCCATACACCATCTCCACCAGTACAATACCAGTCTGTTAGTGCTACTGCTTTAAGTGTACACCAATCTCCTTTATTAGATGTTGCTTTAGTGTTAATCCAATCTTTGTTATTTACACCGCCTGAAGAAACCGCTGCTACTGTTCCGTGAATAGCATCTGTTGCTGCTGGGCTAAGTTGCACAGTATTAGCTTCATCCGCCCCTGTGTTTCTAAAAGTAAATTCCATTCCTATATTTTCTGCAGAAATAGCAGGTAAACTCATTATTTTAGCATCTGTCGCAATGTTAAATTCTGTACCAGCATCATTAACACTAATATCTTGAGTTGTTGTCAAAGTTTCTTGCTTTGATCTTGCTCTTAATACGTCATTACTTGTTGTTATTTTTTGTGACATTTTTATTTATTTTATTTATTATTATTTATTTGCAATTTTAGCCATAACTCTATCTAAAGTGCTTAATGCTCTATTTTGTCCATGTAAGTTTAAATTAGGTTTAGAATCTGATTCTGGCTTGTGATTTACTTTTTCTACTTCAGACATTTCTTCTTTAGATGAATAAACTGTTTTAGTAGTAGTTTCTTCAGATTTAACTCCAGAAGTTTCTTCTGTCATTTCTTGCTCTTCTTCTTTAGGAAGTAAAATTGCTTTTATTTCTTCTACTACTTTCTTAACTTCTTCAAGTTCTTCTTTGGTAGCATAAGCCATTTCATCTTTTTCTTTTTCTGCTTCTACTTCTTCTTCAACTTCTGCTTCACCAATAGATTTAATAATACCTTCTTCTTCTACAATTAATGATTCCCCATCAACTAGTTTGTATTCACCTACTGGAAGGGCAACTTTTTCATCTTCGGTTACTATAAAAACTTCAGAACCTTCTTTAAATTCCTCAGATTCTATTACAGTACCATTTTCAAGTTCAGCTTGTGCCAACTTTACTTCTTTAGGCTCTTCGGTTAATTCAACACCGATAACCTCTTTTACTTTATTTATTAATTCAGTCGCTTTCATATATTTTATAATATATTTATTGTTAGTTTGTTATGTTTCTGTTATAACCTTATTTATATAAGTGTTTTTATAGCATTTTGTTATATTTTTAGTTTGCAGCAATACAAGCAGTACAATTATTACTAGCAGTTGCAGAACTTATATCTAAGTGGCCGCTGTTTCTTGTTGCTGTAATTGTATAACAGCCAGAATTATGATGATGCACAAATTTTAAATAATACACATTGTTTACTGTTAATGACAAATCTTGTGTGTGTATATGCTTAACAGTATTATCAACGCAACTTGTTACTTTGAAAAACCTACTTACAGAAGTTTTAGTTATATTTCCTATGCCTTGTTGGCTTAAATTGCCTTTACAACAATTAATAGAATAAGTTCCATCATCGCAAAGGCAAGCCCTTCTTCCTGTTTGTGGGCTAGGTATCCTACTCATCAAATAAAGATTTTAACTTGTCAATTTTAGCTTGTGCTTGAATTTCTAGGTTATCTTCAATTGGTTCATTTGGTCTTTCTAATTTATCTGCGAAGTAGCCTTCGATACTAAAACCTTTTAATTCCCCTGCCTTTACCGATTTCCATACTTCATCATTATTTACTTTCATGCTTACCATCCAAGTTCCAATAGGAACATTTAGATTATACATTCGGCTTTTATCTTGTTCGCTTTCCACTATCCAACTTTCAACAGCTGTTAAACCTTTTAATTCTAATTGATGTTCTAAAGTTGCGTTATTTTGGTTTCCTTTTATAAAAAACAATTCGCTAGCTTTACGGACAGTATTTTTACTGAAATATATATAGTATTCAGTTTCTTCACTTTGTCTATAAATTGGCTTGTTAGGTATCAAAGCAGCACCCATAAGAATACGCTTTTCTTTGTCTACTTCTGCTAATTTAAATTCTTGGTTTTTTAAAGCTATAAAATCAGATTCAATTGCTGGGTTTTCTACAACCGATATCGCTTCAATCCCTGAAACTTCATCGTCTTCGTTTATAAAAAGTTCTATAATGTCCATACTAATATAATAATTTAATTTTTTTTTGTTGTTTTTATCCTAAACTGGCGTTGTCTACAATATTTCTGTCTAATGCTTGTTGGCTTGTTACTTCTGACCCGACTACAAATGCTTGGATTGGTTTATCTTCTTGTTGGCCTATTACTTCAGCTAATTGGTTTTCTGGTGCTGCACCTACAACGTTAAATGATGGTGGGGTTGGGGCTGATACCGCTGCCATGCCACCACCTCCGCCACCCCCTCCGGGTGTTTGTGTTTTTAATATTTGCGAAACTTGCAGCGCCCCAAATCCTGCCGCTATTCCAGCTTGGATAACTGGATAGGCTGGAAAGGCCGCTGTTACTGGGCTGCCTTGTGCTGTTTTATAAGCATTCATAGTCCCTTCAATTGCTGATATGGTTGCACTTGCTACAGCTGCCGCTTTACCTACTTTACTACCCTTGCCAGCTACATCCATAACTAAAGAAAGTCCTTGTTTTGCAATGTTTAATTTTGCGCCTGCTACTTTTTTATCTAAATTTTCTTCTTTTTTTCCTTCTTCTTTTGCGTGTTCAATCCTTTTTCCAGCATAAAAATCTAAGATGTCTTGTTTTTGTTGTTGGGTTGCACCAAAAGCATCTAATTCAGCTATTTTTCTTTCTTCTTCTAAATCTAATTTTTCTAAATAGGTTTCGGCTTCTTCGGTTTTTCTTTTTTCTTTAAATGCTAAAGTGATTGCATCTATTCCATCTTCTTTTGCTTGTGTTATTGCTAATTCTGCATCTGCTTGCATTTTTACTTCTGCACCTAAAGCCTGTAATTGACTTGTGACTTCTTTTGCTTTTGTAAGTTTTGCGGTTTCAAGTTCTATTAACTTGGCTTTTAATTGTGCTTCTTCATCAAGATCTGCTTTGGTTGATCCTGCTAAACTGTTTTCAATTACCCTTGCATCAAATCTTAATTTTGCAGCTGCTATTTCTTTGTTTGTAATTTCTTCTTCAATTTTACCAGCTTCTTTTAAGAATTCTATTCTTTCTTTTGAAGTAAACTTTTCTTTATTTACAGCCTTTTCTAATAATTCAGCCCTGTCCCTATTAGCTGTAGCCCTATCAACCAAAAGAGCCCTTTCTGCTTTATCTGCATTAGCTCGCATGTCTGAAATTTTAGATGCAAGTGCTAATTCTTTGCCAGTTTCAATAATTAAATCCTTAGTTGCATTAACTGTTTTTATAATACCTGCCGCTAATGCTTCTCCAGCTATTACTACTGGATTAATGGCCCTGTTTATTTCAATGAATCCTTTAGAAGTATCTTCAAGCGCACCTTTAAAATCTCCATCAAATAGCTTACTAAATGCTGAACCTAATAAACTTACTCCACCCATTAACTGATCAACCTTATCCATAACAAATTCCTTAATGCTATTTCCAAAGTCTTTTAATGATTGTACAGGATTTACAAAAATATCTATTAATGCCATTCCTAATGAAGCTAATATATCCATTAAGTTCCCAGTAATAACACTTACAAAAGACATTGCTTTAGCAAACTTATTTTGTCCTTCTTCAGAAGTTGTAAAAGCCGCTGATAAAGATGCAATTGCTAAAATTAAAAGCCCAATACCTGTGGCCTTTATAGCCCCACCCATTGTTCTAAATCCTTTTGTAACGCTTCCGATAGATGTTTTCATTGCAGCAAAACCAGAAACCGCCCCTCCAGTTACATTATCTAAAGTACCGCCTAACTCACTAGACGACTCATTTGTTTCTTTAACAGAATCATCTACTTTTTCAATTCCTTTATTTAACTTTTCAATTTCCGCTTGTGCATTTTTACTCAGTAAATCAACTTCTATTGTTACTTTTGCCATAATCCTTTTTTGTATTGTGCATAGGCTTCTTTTAATGATTCAGGTAGTTTGTTTTTACCTAAAGCAATATCAATAAATTCGCCTTTTGCTTTTTCGCTTTTTGCTATTTCTAATAACTGTAATATATTATCTAACATAATTAATTTAGTTGACCGTTTTTAGTTATTCCATTTAATTGCTGTACTGATTTAACCATAGGTAATTCTGCTTGTGGAAAGTTATCAGCATAGTTTTTTAAATAACTATCACTAGGTATTGTTGAATTTATATAATCATAAGTAGGCTCTATTGAATAGTTATGAAGTTTATACGCAAAGAATCCATCAGGATATGCTCCTATTGCACCAAATGCTCCTATTCTACCTTGAAACATATTTCTATATATAGTAACATTTTCAAATTCTAGGGCTGATCTTCTTATATTAAGTATTGAAATACCTTTTACTGTTGCTTGTAAACCTGAAACCCTAATTGCGCCTGTGTTACCTACTGCTCCAGCTTTTGCTGCATTAATTGCTTTTTGTCTATCTGTAGCGTGGTAGTAAGCTAGTTGACCTTCTCCTAAAATACCTGCTAATTGACCTTGATAACCACCAGAACCAGCAGTAAAACTAAGGGGTAAGCCTTCTATTACATAAGGAACTATTTTAGAATATAATCTATCAGGGTAACCTCTTAAACCTGTATAGGTTAATAGGTTTTGATCTTTATCCATTATTCTTAGTGTACGGTATTCGTTATCTTGTTCAACTCCATTTGCTATTGTGTACTCTATTACGTTAGAAGTTTCTACATAAACTACACTTGCTGCTGCTATACTTGCATATATACCAGATATAGCATCTACTTTATCAAAATTTGTTGTAGTGTTTGTTCTAGCAAAGAATCTCCAGAACTTTACAGTATTTTGTGATAAACCAGTAACCTCTGCAGTATATGTTTGTGCATTATTTAACCCTGTAACATCACTTGGTCTATATTGTATAGTTGTAACACCACTTGCAGCTATTAAGGTGTTTAAATCAGTTCCAGTAACTAATGCTTCGGTTGCAGCGTGAATAAATCCATAGCTTTCTAATGTTTGTACTTCACAAATTTTACCAACAGCGCTTATTGTATGCTTAAAGAATACTGTGCTGTTTGTATTTGTGTTTTGTGTTGGATGTCCAAGTGTTGAAGCTGTAACAGTACACGGTACATTGTTTATTGGTTCAGGTGTGTTTGTTGGTATTGTTGTCGGTATTTGCCTGATAGGCATTTGTATTACTTCTTCGTATTCTACACCTGCATCTGCTGTAACTAAAGTAGAATCTGCTGTTAAACCTACCCCAGAAAAATCAGCATCTACTGTTGCTATTGCTTGGTTAAGATTTTGTACAAATTTTCTATCATCAAATACATTAATTAATTCTAATTTTGATAATTGAGTTTCAAAGTTTGTTGTTATTTTATTTATTTTATATACACGATCAGCTATTATTAATCTATCGTATAATTCTAAATTAGTTAATACTCCTACAGATATATATGCAGATAAATTTGTTAATCTACGTTCTGTTTTAAATATATCTTTTATATAGGTTTCGTAATATTGATTAAATAATGTTTTATTAAATGGTCGTGATACATATTCGTTTATTTCTGCATTAAAATTTAAATTACCTATATCATTAAAAGTATTTGAGTTTGATGGTACATAATACCCTACACTTCCTGCTATTTCTTCGTGACCAGAAGCACCTATAAAACTGATTGCAGTTGGTGTAGTACCTACAGTTGTATTTGAGGTTAATACAGGATAAAACAATAACGGTTCTCCTACAGTTGGTTGTTTATCTTTATCTACTGCCCATCCCCATTGAATAGTAGTAGGTACGTTTCCAGTTTGATTAAATAACCTTTCATATTTAAAGTGTTCAAAAGGTATTTCTATTTTAAAAGTATCACCTTCAAATCTTTCTTCTTTATAAGATAGTGATCCCCATTCAGAACCAAATCTATTTTTATGATCTTCTGCAAAGAAGTTTTCAGTTCCTTTATATTTAAAATCTACTTCATTAAATGGTATTACTACATCTACTTGTGATGTTTTTATATCTACATCTTTAGTTATATCATAGTAAGCTATAGGTGTTTCTGTTGTACCTGCATAATAAGAATCTAATGTTTGTATTTTAGTTAATCCTTTTTCATCAATGTAAGCTGTTAGATTAAACATTTTAAATATAGAAGTTATAAATTCTAATACTTTCATATCAGGTAAATGATCCTTTATATTTACTTGTGTAGTTGATAATACAGAAGCTGTTGATTTCCAAGATACACTAGGATCACGACCATCATATAAAGCAAAAACTTCAAAGTTAGCAGTAAAATTAGCAGCAGCAGTTGCACCTATTTGAATAGTGTGCCTACCTGTTTGTAATTCTAATCTGTCTATTGGGCTTTTACTTCCAGTTAGTTTATCATATTCAGCAACTACATCACCATCTCTTCTTACAATAACACTATACTCACCAGAAGCAGAACTTGTAAAACTACCCATTAATACTTTTACTTCTCCACCTGCTAGTACATCAAAACTACCTGCATTAAATACATCACAAAATTCAGTTCTTATACCTTTTCTTCTTGCTTTAGAATTTGATTCTACATTTGTAAAAGGTTGCATATAAGTATAGATAGTATCCGTGCTTTGTACAAGATCACCTTCGTTACTATTTAACCATAAAAACAAATCATAAAAAGCTGGGTTATCTATACTAATAAAATCATTACTAAATTCAATCTGAGGAAATTGATACTCAATAGCTGCAAACAACATTATAACCCTTATAGCTGGCTTTAGCTGTTTGTAATCTACACCTTGTGCTGTGTTACCATTTGATTTCCAAAAAAGATTAGCTAAACCATTTGCATTTGCTCCATCTGTTTCACTATCATAATATAATCTATCGGTGTGTGTTATTAAAGGAAATAGCAAACTATCATCCCATCTTCTACCAGCTACAGTTACATTTGCTGCACTACTTAACATAGATTTTACTCGAGCTGCTGAATAAGTAAAGTTAGAAGTATTAAAATAAGATAAACCTTGTAGTTTTATATCACCAATTAAATCTTTAAAATTTATAGTACTTCCATAAAAGGTAAGTTTATATGTATTTGCTTTATTTCCTTTAAGAGTTGCCCCTTCTAGTTTTACTTTACCTGTTTTAAAAGGTTTAAAATTTAATTGTAATTTTGCATCTTTTTTTTGCCTTGCATCAAAACCATCTATAAAATAATTGTAAAAATGTTTAAAAAGTTTATTGTTTACTTTAGAAGCTGGTACTGAAAATGTTTGTGAATAATCTGTAAATATTTTAGATATATCTTTTACATCTTGTATGCTTTGAGTAAGTGTAATGCTTTCATCTTTAAACAATTCAATTTGTTGATAAACATCATTCTCATCTTTTATATATAGTTGTATAGATTGCATTAACGTACATTGTTTATCTTGTTAAATCCAAATTTAAAATCTACTGTATAATCAATTAACTTATCGTTTAGTACAGTTTTCTTTTGCATTGATTTTGTCATTGGTAATATTGGCAAAGTTTTATCATTATATCTTATCCATACATTTTCACTTAAAAACAGTTCTTCTATTGTGCTTGTCATATCTTCTACAATATAGCCTGTGTTCATTTTTAAAGATGTTTCTGCAGTAACGTTATATCTTTGCTCTTGTGTGCTGTTAGTGTTGTAAGAAGCTGTAGAATTGTTTATTATGTTTGTTTTGTATTGTTCATCTTGTATATTAAAACTTTCTTTTGTTTTTTTATAAAAATGTAAATTTTCATAAGCACCAAATTTGTTTACAAATGTAACCTTGAAAGGTGTAAATTTTGGTTCACATATATTTGTAATTGTAATTGTTTTTAATAATGTAGAATCATTAGTTGCAAATATTGCTACACTTGTAGAATTTGCTGGTACTGTTATATATTGTATTTTTTGGTTTGTGTTTCCGTTATCAGTTATTTGTGTAGTGCTTGATCCTATTACTACTTTACCTACGCCACCAGCCCATATTGGGATCTTACTAGCAGTATCATCTGGTACATACATATTATTTGACGTGACTAAAGCTCCTGTACTTAATTCTGCATTTGCCCCATCTTCAAAAGAACCCCATCCATCTACAGCTTCATAGTAAACTGTTTCAGGATTATCAAAACTAAATGGTACATCATCTTGGTCAAATTTATTTGCTGTAACTTTTACCCATACTACATCACTTAAATAATCATTGTTAAAATTATGTGTAATATAATCTTTTACAAGTTCTGATACTTCAAAGTTTATCTTAGTGTGTGTTGTAACTATTGTTTTACTTATAAAATAAGTAGCACTAGATGGTGCATTTGAAGTTGTACCTGTAAAAACACTTAACTCTAATTCTATTCTTTTTAAACTCATTTTTTTTTATTTATAATTCTATTGCTGCATTTGTGCCATTTGTACAACTTTGTAATACTACATCTCTTACTACTCCAGAATTATCTATTTGAATAAATACTGCTTTTGTTACTCCTAAGCCTACGACACCTTCACTAGAACTAGAAACACCATAGAAAAGCATATCACCTGAAAATGGTTTACCTCCACCTTCACAAATTCTACCATTTACTGCTGCTGTTATATTTGCATAAGATATACTAGATGTTACTGAATTTGTAGAACCAAAAGTTTTTGTACAATCTACTTTTACTTTTTGATCTCCTGTACCTGATCTAAATGCACTTGTTAAATATAAAATATTAGTTCCACTACAAGGAGGGGTATATACTGGTTGTGTTATTGTTATATCTGGTGAATTTACATTTGTATTTGGATTGCTATATTTATTAGATAAATTAGGTGATTTAATTGTAAACACTACTGTTCTGTTTGTATCTTCATCTACAGTATTAAAACCAATAGGTAAAAAAGATTCAATAGTTCCTTCATCTACAGTACCTATTGTAATAGCACCTTTTTCTGTTATATAGTAATCGTGATGGTTTGAATCTGCATAAGCAAAAGCTGGTAAAGTAGGGGAAGAACCTCCTGATTGTTGTAAAAAAGTACCCCCATTACAAAATATAAATTGGTTACCATCTCCTGTATTATTGTAACCACTAGGTATTAACATTTTAAAATATAATGTAAAAGGTCTTACTGATCCAGAAGTATTACCAGCACTTGCTACTGCTGGGGTAGTTCCTGCTATTGGATTTGAACCATTAGAATTTACAGAAACAAACGCAGTAGTTGCAAAAGTTCCATTAGAAAAAGGTTTTGTTATAGCTCCGTTTGATTGAGCTACTCCACCACCACTAAAACTTAAATTACTACAAGCAAAATTAGTATTACATCCGTTTACTGTTATTTGTACGTTTTGAAATACATCACAGCTATTAGCTAAAGCATCTACTGGGTATATTTGTAGTTGTGCTACTCCACAATCATTTAAAGCTGTAAACTGTATTGCCTGACCAGCACCACCATCTTCTGTAATATCAGATACAGCTATTAAATCTGGTCTGTCATTCTCTACTCTATAGCCTAGTATAGCACTTGATCCTGCTGTAAATTTAGATGATAATGTTAAAGCTGTAGAAGTACCGCCATTTGTAGTTAAAGTAGAATTAGCAATAGAACCATTTAATGAAGTATTATTTGTGCAAGTTGTACCAGCACTAAATACAGGTTGGGTAGCTTGTATGCTACAATTAAAAAATCCAGCAGAACTATTAGTAAATCCAGCAGGTATTGCTAATTTAAAAACTACTGTTCTAGTTGTTGCTGTACTTACATCTGCAAATTTACCATTTGCAAAACCACTATCAGAACTTGTGAAACTTATTATACCGCCTATTGCAAAACCAGTATGAATTATTTCACCCCTTTGAGATATTGTCATTATAAAATTATTACCTCTAGCTATATCACAATCATAAGTAGGTAAACTTACAGTAGGTTCTGCATAGCTTAAAAAGTAGGGGCTCCGTGCGTTTATTTTTGTCATGTTTATTTACTTAATAAGTTTTCAATATCTTGGCCAAAAGCCCCACCTATATCATCAGGTAGGTTTTTAAAAGCCTGTCTAAAAGGTTTAGTAAAAAACAAACTGGGTTTTATTCCTTTTTCTTTTATACTTCTTGCAATTAAAAATCCTATGGTATTATAATTTCCTTTTGCAAATTTACCAGTTGAAACCTTTTTACCATCTACTGTTTTTGTTTGTCTTAATCTTATGTTATTAAACTTGGCCCATTTAGCTATAGGTTCTAATGGGGGTTGCTTTGTTGTATAACTAAAAGGGGTTTTATATTTTTGCTTTGTTCCACTTACACCCCTATCTTGATACATTCCATATTCTTCCATATCAAAGTATATTCTTGATCCTTGTGGTGTATCTTCAACAAAGTAATTTAAACTATCATATAATTCACCTGTATTACTTGATGTAAATCCTCTTTTCTTTTTAGCTTTGTTTTTTGTTAGCCTTGTTCTTGCTTGTTGTATAACGTATTTTCCAAAAGCATTTAAAGCCTTATTCATTTCTTTTAACTGCATATTGTCATATCGTTTTGTATTGTTACGTCAAAAGTAGCACTCCAACCTGCTAGCTTGTTTTCAAACCTGTCTACAAATGGCTCACAGTTAACAGAACCCTCAACCTGATACAGTTCATCATATAAGTCCCCACGTTGCAATAAGTTTATAACTCTGGTAAGTAATGCTAACTGTGTATTTAAAATGTCTTGTTCGTTATCATTTCCAATATACTTATCAGTAACTGCATCTTTACTAATATCAACAATGTCCATTGCTAGAATTGAAACGTTACATGTTAAGGTGCTTGTGTTTATTGTTGTATTGTTTATTATAACATGGGCCAAAGGAAATATAGTTAGCTTACTTAAATCAACCTCGTCTAAGCTTCCAAAAGTAACTGTGTTTACAAACGGTTCAGCCTGTAGTGTTTCTTTTAGTTTATTTGTTAAATTGTAAAACCCTTTCATTTCCGTTGTTTTATTAATCTTTTTTCTAACTCGTTTTTTTCTTTTTCAAAAACTAAATGCAAAAAACATTTATGCACATTTAGCCTAGTTACTTCATCAAACTTGGTAGCATCGCCTTTAGCGATTCCATAGACTGATTGATAGAATCCCCACTTTGACGAAAAGCTTCCTGTTGTTGAAAGGTCAACTTCTTCGGTATCTCTTTCTGTAAATAGCTCAGGGTAGTTTTCAATAACTCGTTTTTTAAATTCCAAAAAAAAACAATTGATCCAAAAACTAAATCTAAAGGCATATCTTTTAAATCATCGTTTGTTCCTTTGTAGTTTATTATTTGATAACGGTTATCTTTAATATGTTTAATTGGCCTATATAAAACTGACATTGCTTTATGTATGTTTTGCCAATCACTTAGGTAGTTGTCTAGGTCTATATATTCGCCTAAAGTTATGTCATCTAATTGTGGGATAAACCCATATTCAATTCCATTTAGTTTAAACCTTGTTTTTAGTTTAGACTTTACTTCAAATATTTTATTTAAATGTTTAGATACTTTTTGAACGTCAGCGTATTTAATAGTTGCAATGTCTTTTAAATTTACATCACAAAATATTTCAATCATTTTATGTAATAAGAATGCGCTGCCCTCATTTTCTTTTGTACTTAGCTTTATAAATTTTTGGTATTGTTTAAGCTTTATATCTTTTAAATGATCCGGGACTTGTAAGTTTAGTTTCATACTATTATAATACTAAAACTTGTTATTTGTATAAAAAGAAAAAGGTAACCTTTCAGCTACCTTAATCCAAACCATAATTAAAAAAAAACTAAATCTTTATTTCTTTATCATTTTGTAAATATGTTTCGTAATAATACCTGTACATTTCATTCATTCTTTTAGTTATTAAATGTAAGTCTTTTTTATTTTGGCTCCATAATAATTTACCCTTAGTTCTAAAACCCCAGTATTTAACTATAATTTGTAAGTCTTGGGGTTTACGTCTTTCATCATTCCATACTGCGTGGCTGGATATGTATATCTTATTGGCAAAGGCCCAAGCTTTTATCTTATCGTTTGTTAAGTGTTTACTGCTTCGCATTAATAAAATACATTATAGTCTAACCATGCAATTGAATAGATAGTTCCGTAGAATATAACAAACCAAAATAACGGATAGGTTATAAGTTTGATTGATGTTAACCTGTTTTGTTTATTAAATAGTTCTTTAAGTGTTTCCATGTTATTCTTTTATTATTCCTCTTTTGTAAAATTCTTTTAATTCTTTTTTTGTATTAGCACCATAAGTATACGTTTGACTTTCTTTAAAAACATATCCTTTTTTAGTTATTTCAATAACATATTTAAAATTCCCAAGTTGATGCCAATTGTTATTTGTAATTATTGCGTTTTCCATATTATTGTTTTTAAATGTTTTCTTTTAAAGTTTTCATTATATTATCATACTTGTTTTTAGCTTCGTCATTTGCACTATCATTTAACATTGATGCAATTAGTACAGAAATAATTTGCTTGCGTTCATATTCGTTTAAACGTATTGCGTAGCTAAGTAGGTTTTCTATTTCTATTTTCATATTGTTTGTTTTTTTCCAAGTACTGAATATTTATTTGATACTCTATCAATTGTGTCATAGCCCATCATAAACCCTTCTGGGGTCATTCCATGCTGCGCTCTATTTGCAGCCACACTTAATTTCATAGCAGCAACATATTTTTCAGATTTCCAGTCACCTTTGTTTATTAGCATTAGCGTGTATCTAGTCAAAGCTTTACAAGCTAAATTTATATCTATAAGGCTGCATCTGTAAAGGTCTAAGTTTTTAATGTCTTGGATTTTCATTTACATATTTGATTAAAATAATTATTAATTGCTTTCATTATTATGCTTATAAATTCTTTATTCTTTTTTGGGTTTTCTTTTAAAAAATATAAGAATTCAAATAATTCTTTCGCTTCCCAGTTTTTAAAAAGTTCAGTATTAATTTTTGTAGTTTTCATGTGTTTGTTTTTAATTATACACTAATATAAAACTAATATTTGTTATAAACAAATTATTAACTATTTATTTTTTAATTGCTGTTTTATAATTTCAATATATTCTAACCTTGTTTGGTGGTTTATATGCTTAGTTCCTAAATGGTCAAGTAATACAAACACATTTGGTTCACTGTTTATTTGTTTTAGTTTTTTTTGATAATTAAACATTATTTTATTAAATTTAAATTAAGTTCTTTTGCTACATAATTGATATGCTTTTGTGTAGTTGCTGACCACCATCCTAATTGGTTTAAATTGTGGCCTTCTATAGTTGCTACATGTGTAGAATAAGACCATATTTTATTTCCTTCTACTTTTAAGTTTTGTTTATACCTGTCCATTATAATTGTATTTTATCTAATTGTAATTCTAACTCTTCTAATGCTGCTATTAAATAACTTTTGTTAAAGTCTAATTTAATTGCGTGTTTTAAGTTATGTATTTTGCCTAAAGTTTTCCCAACTGTAATGGCATTACATGTCCTATCTTTTTGGTTTTGTTCTATAATTGTTTGTATATTTTCCATTATTATTGTCTTTCAATTTTATTTATAAGTTCGTAACTGTATACGTAAGTCCCTGTTGATAAAGGGTTATCTTCTCTCCATAGTCTCAAATACTTCTTATCCTGTATACGCTTCTCTAGGTCGCCTTTATCAACATCACTAGCGTTTGTAAATAAAGTTCTACCTATTTTTATTTTATCACCATATATAGTCATTAGTTTACCGATGTTTTTTTTACTTGAAGAGTCTGTTATTTTGTAAGATTTCATTGTGTTAGTTTTATTTAATTATACTGCAATATACAACTATTCTACATATAAACAAGTTATTAACTAATAAATATAATATTCCCCTTTGTTTGGGTTGTCTAATTGCATCATTAAACTATACCTAGCAGCGTCAATAGCATGGTCCGCACCCTTTGGTTTTTGTAATATGTTGCCAGCTTTATCAGTTGACCAGACGTAACCCTGTAATTCTCTTATTAAGTTTTTACTTCTTTGGGTTACATATATTATATTTTGGTTTATTAAGTTAATACCATATACAATTGAATCTCTTCCTTTTGTTACTGGATAGATTTGATGGCCGTATGTTCGTAATTCTGCAATTGATTTTGGTTCAGCTGAATCTGCGTAAACTGTATTATTAACGTTGTTTTGTTTTAGTAGGTTGCTTATATCCGAATTAAGTAAACCTTTATTATATGCTACTTCATCAAATATGTATGATTCGTTGTATTTGTATAATGCTATAATTGAGGTTGGATCCACACTATAGCCAAAGTCCATTCCGAAGTTTAATAACCTTGCATCATTTGGTATTGTGTTAATTTCTTTCCAATCAGGAATGCAAACCCCTTCTAGATTTCCTAACTGTCCAAGGCCATATACTTTCCACCAATTAGACCAATAAGTAGAATCTTTTGCTTTTACCTTTGCTTTTTCTATTTCATTTACAATGCTCTTAGGGAGCACCTCATTATCTTTATAAGTTAATACTATAAAATCTGTATTTGGTTGTCCTATTAATTCTTTGTCTGCCCAAAATAATACACTAGGATTGTAATCTAACCAAATTGATCCGCTTGTCCTTACTGCTAATTGATTAAAAGCTTCAAAGTTTACATTGTTACATTCATTAATAAATAAGTCTGTTCGTCTTGCTCCCCTTAATTTATCAGGTTGGTCTGTACTAAAGAATTCAATATAACTACCATTTGTAAATTCGTATTTTAATATACTTCTATTAAACTGGTTTTCTTTATATCGTTGTAAGCCTTTCATTATACTTAAAAAGTCTTTTAAGGCCCCTCTACGCAATGCTGGAACACTTTCAGCAACTATGCTTATTTCTTTATTAGGGTTCTTTATAGCGTAGTCTATGAGTATTAAAATAATACATATAGTCTTCCCTGCTGAGGTTCCTCCCCTTATAATCTTGGTTCGGTTTTTTAGCTTCCTTAATTTTGTTAAAGCTTTTGTTCTTTTAATATCCATTAATCAATGAATAGGGGCTTGTCTTCGTTTATAGTTATATCTTTAGTTTCCCTAGGTTTACCAGCATAGTAATTATAATACAGCTGTACAAATTTAAAATCACCTGCTTCAACTCCTGTTTTTAATGCAGCATAAGCTGCGTCTTCTAAAGGTGTTAATTTTTCAATAAGGGTAAGTTCATCAGCTTTTGATTTACGCCCTGCACCTTTTCTTATACCTCCGTTGTTTTTACGTTTATCCATAATGATTGAAAAAGATTGTTTAATCAATTATATATATAATAAATAATAAAGGATTTTGTTAATTGTTATCAAATATATCAACCCATAGATAAGCCATAAAACAAACTAGAATTAGCATCCATAATGTGCCAAGTGAATTCATCCAACTAATTTAACGGCCTCTTTTGTTTTTTCTTTATTTGTTTTTTCAAACTCTAACATTTTAATAAAAGTTTCTATTCTTATTTTTAGTTCTTTTAGTTTATTGCTAGGAACTTTACTAATAAGGTTTATAAAATCATAAGGTATTACAGTTCCTTTAGATATTACAGGCAAGGATTCTTGTTGGATTAATTTTAAAGCATGTCTTTTTCCATATTTCATAGTATAGTATCTATATAGTATTTTACTAT
>Ga0209482_1001298_pt1 | contig 17638 bp, 16 predicted proteins | sample CoawatmetaG10DNA_FD_187512 | JGI IMG/M metagenome (GOLD analysis project Ga0209482, IMG submission 187512) | Marine microbial communities from the West Antarctic Peninsula - Coastal water metaG104-DNA (SPAdes) (version 2) | ecosystem: Environmental > Aquatic > Marine > Coastal ...
GCATTTGAATTTATTGCTAAGACATCAACAATTACTTTCTCGACTGTCTGAGTATTAAAGTAGTCTGTTTTAGAATCATAGTCAGTTGGTGTTGCAATAACAACGAAGTCTGCATTCTGATAAGCTTCTTTTTTATCAAGGATAGCTTTAAAACTTAAATTTTTATTTAATAAAAAGTCTTCAATTTCAGCATCTTTTATTGGAGAGATACCTCGATTTAACATTAAAACCTTTTCAGCATCAATATCAAGAGCTATTACATCATTATTTTGTGACAAAAGAAGTGCATTAGAAAGCCCCACATAGCCTATGCCAGTAACTGTTATGTTCATTAATTAACTTTTAATAAGTATCGGGTCATTTTAATGATATCTTCAAGCCTTATATCCTTTATTGAATGATCATTCTTATTAATCTTTAAAGGGTTTACATTTGATTTTGACTCAATATACTTATTAATATCAGTTTCAAAAGTATTCCTATACCCAGGGGTTGGGCCAAAAAGAGTAATAGAAGGTATATTTAAAGACCATGCCATATGTGTTGGGCCTGTGTCAGAACCTATAACAAGGCTCATTTGCGATATAAAAGACACTAATTCATCTAATGATAATTTTTCAACAATATTAATTTCCACAGATAAGGACTTTAATTCCTTAGCCATTATCTTTTCATTTTCATTGCCCCATATAACAAAAAAATTAGCATCAATTTTTTTTGTAAGCTCAGCAAATTTATCAATTGGGTAGCATTTTGACTGAAATGAAGCGCCAGGTATGAGCACAATATTTTTTTTTCCATCAAATCTAGTACTTAACAAATATTTTTTAGATGAATATAAAAATGGTTTTTTATTTATTAAATCTATTTGAGTAATGGATAATTCCAATGCTTTAGATACAAGAGCAGCATTACGATTTATAATATTTTCTGCATAATCAACTGTTAATGTATTACTGTAGAATATCGCCGCAATACCTTCACGTATAGAAGTTTTATCAAATCCAAATGTCATCCTCGATGGAATAATTCTAGACAAGACAGCAGATTTGATAAGCCCTTGCATGTCTATGACTATGTCATACGCGCCAATTTTTCTTACTTTTATAAGTTGCCTGACAAGCAAAGAAAGTGATTTTTTTTCCTTTGCTTCTTTTATATTTACTGTATGTACAATATTAATATCTGGATGAGACTCTAATAAGCCCTTATAACGCTCTTCTACTATCCAGTCAATATCAACATCCTTTATCCAAAGCTTAATAAATTGCAACACTACCATTGCATGAATAATATCTCCTAATGCAGACGTTTTAACTATAACTATCTTCATAAAAAATATTTTACAGACTCATGTACTTGATAAGCACCATATATTAAATTAAGCTTTTAATGATATAATTTACAAAGCTTAAACTATCCTTAGAATTGATATAAATGAATTCTCAAAATAAAGAATTAAAGCCTACTAACTTTATACGTAATGTTATAAATGAAGATATTTCATCTGGCAAACATACGGTTATTAAAACACGGTTTCCACCAGAGCCTAATGGATATCTTCATATTGGTCATGCGAAGTCTATTTGCCTTAACTTTGGCACAGCAAGAGATTATGATGGATATTGCAACTTAAGATTTGACGATACTAACCCGACTAAAGAAGATATTGAATATGTTAACTCTATTAAAAAAGATGTTGAGTGGTTAGGGTTTAATTGGGATGGTGAAGTTAAATTCAGTTCAAGTTATTTTGATTTATTTTATCAATGTGCTGAAGAGCTCATTTCTAAGGGACTAGCATATGTTTGCTTTTTAAGTAGCGATGAGACTCGAGAATATCGTGGAACCCTTAAAAAACCTGGGGAAAATAGCCCATATCGTGATACAGGTATTGAGGAAAACTTAAAACTCTTTAAAAAAATGAAGTCAGGTGGATTTAAGGAAGGTGATTGCGTGCTTAGAGCTAAAATTGATATGTCTTCAAGTTTTATGTGTATGCGTGACCCTACACTTTATCGAATTCGGTTTGAAACACACCATCAAACAAATGATGACTGGTGTATTTATCCCATGTATGATTTTGCTCATTGTCTAGGCGATGCTATTGAAGGAGTTACTCACTCTTTATGTACCCTTGAGTTTCAAGATAATCGAAGAATTTATGATTGGACTTTGGAAAATTTAGATAATTTTAATACTTCTATTCGACCTCATCAATATGAGTTTTCTCGCTTAAATTTAGAGTATGCAACCACTTCTAAAAGAAAGCTAAGGCTCTTGGTAGACAATAATCACGTCAATAGCTGGAATGATCCTAGAATGCCAACCATTTCAGGACTCCGAAGAAGAGGATATACTGCGGCTTCAATAAGAGATTTTTGTGAGCGAATTGGGGTATCAAAAGTAAATAGCTTAACTGATATTTCAATTTTAGAATCATCAATTAGAGATGATCTGAACAATTCTGCACCACGTTCAATGGCTGTCATTAGCCCTATTAAATTAGTAATTGAAAATTACCCTAAAGGTAAAATTGAATCCCTTAAAGCGCCAATTCACCCTCAAAAAGAAGAAATGGGGACCAGAGAAATTTTCTTTAGTCGTGAAATATACATTGATAAAGAAGATTTTGTAGAAGTAGCACCAAATAATAAATATAAACGTCTAGCAGTAAATAAAGAGGTCCGCCTAAGAAACTCTTACGTTATTAAAGCCACTCATTTTGATAGTGACAAAGATGGTAATGTAAAAACTATCTACTGCACTTATGATTCAGACACTTTAGGTAAAAATCCATCAGATGGAAGAAAAATTAAGGGTGTTATTCATTTTGTAGAATCCAGCAAAGCTGTTAGTGCTGAATTTAGAATATATGATCGGCTTTTTTTAGATTCAAATCCAGCTAAATTTGATGACCTATCATCTTCAATTAATCCCGACTCTCTTGACTTAAAAAATGGATTTATAGAGCCAAGCTTATCAAACGCAAAAGCAGAAATAGCTTATCAGTTTGAACGAGAGGGATATTTTTGCAGAGATAGTGAATCTAATGGACTAGTATTTAATAAAACAGTTGGGCTCAGAGATACCTGGAATCAATAATCCATTTTTTGAAGCCAGTCATGTACTCGCTTTACTTCAGAGTACTTAGTTGTATCAATCTGAAGAGGTGTGACTGAAACAAAGTTATGAGAAATTGCATGGAAATCAGTACCCTCTGAATTGTCAGCCTCCTTCCCATTTTCACCAATCCAATAAAGAGATGTATCCTCTTTATCCTTAATACTTGGTTCAGATTTATGCCTACTTCCTAGACGAGTACTCTTAATACCTTTAATTTCGCTAAGGGGAATATCTGGAACATTAACATTAATAATAGTGTTGGAGGATAGTTCAGATTTATCAATTTGGACAATTAATCTCTTAGCAATTTCACCCGCTGTCTCAAAGTGATTACATTCCCAACTAGCTAAAGATATCGCAATTGATGGAAGTCCTAAAAATCGCCCTTCTATAGCCCCAGCAACTGTTCCAGAATAGATGGTATCGTCGCCAAGATTTGCTCCAAAATTAATACCTGTCACCACTAAATCAATTGACTTTGTTATAAAACCACACAATGCTAAATGAACACAGTCAGTAGGCGTTGCATCTATTGCATAAATATTCTTCTCAATTTGAATTGGCTTTAATGGTCTTCCAAGCGTTAATGAACTACTTGCTGCAGATTTATTCTCACTTGGAGCAACAACAATTACTTCTGCAATTTCACTTAGTGATTTTGTAAGCTGTTTGATGCCCTTGGCTTGGTAGCCATCGTCATTACTTATAAGAATTCTCATTAACTGATTGTTAAGGCAATCTTATTTTTAGTAACACCTACTTTAACAATTCCACCAGAGCTTAGCTTACCAAAAAGAAGCTCATCAGCAAGAGGTTTACGTACCTCTCTTTCAATTAATCTCATCATTGGACGTGCGCCCATCATTGAATCATAACCATTTTCTGCAAACCATTTTCGAGCTGCATCAGAAACAATCAATGAAACGTTCTTTTTCTCAAGTACATCTTCAAGTTCAAAAAGAAATTTATTAACTACATATACTACAACCTCTTCGTTAAGCTTGTTGAAATAAATGATTTCTGAGAGTCGATTTCTGAATTCAGGAGTAAAAATCTTTTTTAATTCACCTTCATAATCAAGCGAATGATCTTGCTCATTAAACCCTATAGAAGATCTTTGAACATTTTGTGCCCCAACATTTGAAGTCATCACAAGTATTACATTACTAAAGTCAACTTCACGTCCATTAGCATCAGTAAGCTTTCCATGATCCATAACTTGCAATAGAATATTAAAAATATCTGGATGCGCTTTTTCAATCTCATCTAATAATAGTACTGCGTAAGGATTACTATTTACTGCCTCAGTCAATAAACCACCTTCATCATATCCAACATAACCAGGAGGAGAACCTATAAGTTTAGAAATAGCATGCCTCTCCATATACTCTGACATATCAAAACGCAATAATTTGACACCCATAATTCTTGAGAGTTGCTTGCAAATTTCAGTTTTACCAACACCGGTAGGTCCAGCAAATAAAAATGAACCCATTGGCTGCTCCACTGGAGAAAGTCCAGAGCGAGAAAGTTTTATAGCAGTTGATAAAGACTCAACAGCTTTATCTTGCCCAAATACACCTAGCTTAAGATCACTTTCCAGGCTTTTAAGTAAAGACTTGTCATCACTAGTAACTTGGCGAGAAGGAATACGTGCTAACTTAGCAACAATATTTTCGATATCAGGAACACCAATATTGACTTTACGCTTTGATTTAGGGAGTATCTGTTGGAGTGCTCCTACTTCATCGATGACATCAATTGCCTTATCTGGAAGACGCCTATCACCAATATGTCGATGAGTTAACTCCGCAGCAGAAGCTAATGATGCAGCTGAATATTTAACCTTATGATGTGATTGATAATATTTTTTTAATCCATGTAAAATTTTTATTGTATCTTCAACTGAAGGTTCTTCGATATCCACTTTTTGAAAACGTCTTGTTAGAGCATGGTCTTTTTCAAAAATCTTACGATATTCGTCATAGGTTGTTGACCCTATACATTTAAGTGAACCATCTGCAAGGCCTGGCTTAAGAAGGTTAGATGCGTCCAAAGAGCCACCAGAAACACTACCAGCACCTATCAAAGTATGAATTTCATCAATAAAAAGAACTGAGTTTTTATCTTTTTCCAAATCTGTTAGTACTGACTTTAATCGCTTTTCAAAATCACCTCTATACTTTGTTCCGGCAATTAAAACACCAACATCTAGAGAGTAGATAGTTGTGTTCTTAAGAATTTCAGGAACCTGCCCATCTACTATTCTCTTAGCTAATCCTTGAGCGATAGCCGTTTTACCAACGCCAGCCTGGCCAACAAGTAATGGATTATTTTTTCTACGTCTTGATAAAATTTGTACAGTTCTAAGAACCTCTTCTTCTCTTCCAAGAAGTGGATCAATTTCACCAAGCCTTGCTTTTTCGCATAAATTAGTAGTGAAAGATTCAAGAGAAGATGGTTTAGCTTGCTTATCACTTTCAACTTTTTTTGTTTCTTCAACTGGGTTATCAGCTAGATGAGAAGAAATTCCCTCCATAACATCTAACCTAGAAATATTATTTAGCTTAAGCATGTAAACAGCATGAGATTCTTTTTCAGAAAAAATACTAACAAAGACATTCATCGCATTAACAGAATTTTTTTGTGCTGACTGAGCCTGATAAACGCTTCTTTGAAGAACTCTTTGAAAACCAACAGTTGGTACAATATCTATTTCAGCATCTTCAGAAATAATTGGCGTATGTGAGTCAATATACTGGTCCAGTTCAGCACGCAACTCATCGATATTTACGCGCTTTGTACGAAGAAATGAAATAACTTCATCCATATTAAGAAGAGCTAGTAGCAAATGCTCAACTGTTACAAACTCAAGGCGACGATTTCTAGCCTCAGTCATTATCATATTAATCTCTTGTTGTAATCCTTGCTCAATCATAAATACTATTTTTTGTTAACTTTAAATTAGAACTTAATTTTAACACCACTAGGAACAATTTGAATCAAAATAAAATTCAATTTAATTGATTAATCTTTTATTTAGATTGACCTTAGCCTACTTTCAAAATCTTCTCTGTTATGATAACCACCACAAAGCTGACGATAGCCAGTCAAGGATGAGCGGGCATGTAATAGTCGCCAATTATCAAAAGTTAGGACTTTTCCAGGATCCAACATAAATTCAAATTGTCGACTTGAATCATTGGCTAAGTTATGAAAAATTTTATAGGCTTTATAAAATTGTTCCATTTGATCACTTTCTAATCTAAAAGGAGCGCGATCATGATTATTAAAACTTACTTGAACCACGTCATTATTATTATTAACTCGAAATAAAGGTCGATGAGCCTCTAAATAAGTATTTGGCTTGATGTAACGTCCAGGAATATTAATATTACAAAGAATATTAAAAGCATCAGGATATTCTATTCTCATTTTTTCAGCAATGGCAAGACCATCAATCAATTGATTTTCACCACCGATAGAATCTCTTTTTATACAGTGCAATGTTTGTAAGCCTGGTGCATCATGAACATATGTTCCATCTGTATGAGGCTCAATTGCTAATGATGTAAACGCAGTATCATCAGGATTTTCTAATTGATTATCCCAAACAGAGAATCCTCCAAAAATAGAGTTCCGGACATAAGCCATTCTCTCCATCAGTTCTCTTGTTGCCTCTGGAGTTGCTGGAGTACCAGTTACTATAACAAAGCCCACTCTTTGAATATTTATCAGCCAAGTTTTTATTCCTCCATCTATCATAAACTCTTCATAAGACATCTCTGGAAAGGTTTTAATTTCATTTGATGTATTCCAAAAATTTGAAGAATCCATTGCTTGTGACTGAGGAAGACTAGCCTCTGAATTTGATTGAAGTAGCTCAAAAGAAAGACTACTTTCAGATTCATCTTCCCAGTTAATTACAATTTGATTAGAATCTTTATCAATTGATACCTTATCAACAGAATTATTAGGTGAATTACTGAAAACATCTATTTGACGTTGCTTAGAGTCTGGATGGAGGTCTACTTCACTCTCGCTATGATCTCTTAACCAAAGCCAAGGATAAAAACTTGAAGAGCTGTCACTCCATAAAATATTTAAACCATCATTTAACGATTCGATAGATTTAATTAGCATATTGGGCCCTTGAAAAATTAATCATAAGATTACTTCCCTTAAAACAGACATTAAAGGCTGTTCATTCTTACGTGAGTATTCTATTACTTGGGAGACTTTAGTTTGTGCAACATCATATGAGTATGTTCCACATGCCGACTCTCCATCGATATGGATTTTTAGCATAATTGCTTCAGCAGCTGCAAATTCTTTATGGAAGAATTTCCTTAGTACTTCGACAACAAACTCCATTGAAGTGTAATCATCATTAAGCAAAATAACCTCAAATATTTTTGGCTCTTTTATTTGTGGTTTTGACTTATTTTCTTTAACTTTATTCACTAGCTTAATTGATAGATTTTTTAAATATTAATGTAATTCCAACTAACATAACAATAATAGTTGGAACAACCGCAAATAGTAAAGGATTAAAGTTAAAACTTAGCGACATTGCAGCTCCAACTCTGGAGAGCATTTCAAAAGACAAACTAATTACAACACCAAAAAATATTTTTTTACCTAATGAAGCATCTCTTGTTGATCCAAAGATAAACAACATTGCAAGTAAGATCATTGCAACTAGGTTAAATGGCCTTATTAAGCGCTTATATAGCTCAACCTGAAAAATTCCTGATCTAATCTTATTATCAGACAAAAATTGAATTTGTTTAATAATAGTAAAAGTTGTCAGGTCTTCTGGATCTTTCTTTAAACTTTCAATGAGGCTCTGGTCAAATGAAACATTTTTATCATAAAAATTTCTATCTTTAATAGTAATCGTATCAATAGCATTCAAATTATCTATAGAAAATATCGTTGAATTCTCCATCTTCATAACTTGATTATCAAAGATAGCTTTTTGAGCTGCAACTACTGAATTAATTTTATTCAATGAATTTACTTCAATAATAGTTATATCATTAAAAAGTCTACCATCGAAATTCTTTTTGACATTAATAAAATTATCACCATCTCTTGTCCAAAAGCCTTTTTGGGTATTAGATGTATATGATTGATCTAATGCTTGAGCACGATTTTTCTTCCCCTCAGAGCTCACTATTGGAGCAATTGACTCTCCCAAAATTATAAATATAATAATAAAAAATAACGCAGTTCTAACCGTAATGGTTGTTAATTTAAGAATTGAACTCCCAGAAGCTTGCATTACTATTAGCTGATTTGTTGTAGCCAAATGACCCATGCCTAATATACAACCCAGGAGAATTATTGGAGATGAGTGCTTATATGCAACTTCTGGCATCTGAAAAGCAATATACTTTAAAGCCTCAAGGCTTGAATAATCTAATTCACCAATCCTTTCCATTTCCTGAAGGTAATTAAAAAAACTATAAACACCAAGCCAAATTACAAGAACGACAAATGTAAAATGTAAAAGTGTTTTTCTAATATATCGATCTCTTATTGTCATTAAAATATATGTATTCTAAAAAAATTATTTATTGCAATTACTTCTTATGTCAAAACTACATCTGGATAAAATCTTAATTCTTGACTTCGGGTCGCAATATACTCAACTTATTGCAAGAAGAATAAGAGAAATTGGCGTTTACTGCGAATTAGTTCCATTCGATGTTAACCCACATTTTATTGAAAAATTTAACCCTAGTGGCATTATTCTTTCTGGAGGCCCCGATACAGTTATTCAAAATGATTCAGCTCGAGCCCCAGATATAGTTTTTGATTTAAATATTCCAATACTTGGAATTTGCTATGGAATGCAGACTATGGCGGTTCAGTTAGGTGGAGAAGCGAATAGCGCTAAAAAAGCTGAATTTGGTTTTGCACAGATTCGTGCTAGAAATCATTCTAAACTCTTATTAAATATTAATGATGAAATTAATCCAGACGGTCATGGGCTACTAGATGTTTGGATGAGTCATGGGATTGAAGTGACAAAATTACCTCTAAATTTTGAATTAATAGCATCTAGTGAAAACTGCCCAATTGCAGGTTTTGCTAATAATAATCAAAACTATTTTGGCCTTCAATTTCATCCTGAAGTAACTCATACTAAACAAGGGGTTCAAATTTTAGAAAGATTTATTATAGATATCTGTAAATGTAATAAGAATTGGACCACTGATAATATCATTGAAGATCTATTACTCGGTATAAGAACTCAAGTTGGCGATAAAAAAGTTCTTTTAGGCTTATCAGGAGGAGTTGACTCTTCAGTGGTAGCTGTTCTTCTTCAAAAAGCTATTGGTGATCAGTTAACATGTGTGTTTGTTGATAATGGACTATTAAGGCACAATGAGGGAGATGAAGTCATGGATACTTTTAGTGAGAATATGGGAGTAAAAGTTATCCGAGCAAATGCTCAGCAATACTTTTATGACAAACTCTTGAATGAAAATGACCCTGAGTTAAAACGGAAAATTATTGGCAAGGCATTTATTGAAATATTTGATCAAGAAGCCAAAAAAATTAAAAAGATTAAATTTTTAGCCCAAGGTACAATTTACCCAGATGTTATTGAATCTGCAGGTGCCGCATCAGGCAAAGCAAAAGTTATTAAATCTCATCATAATGTTGGTGGATTGCCGGACGATATGCAATTTGAACTAGTCGAGCCACTAAGAGAACTTTTTAAAGATGAAGTAAGGGCAATTGGCGTCAGACTTGGGATTCCAAAAAAAATGCTCTATCGTCATCCTTTTCCAGGACCTGGCTTGGGTGTAAGAATTCTAGGGCCAGTCAAAAAAGAGTTTGTAGAAATTCTTAGGCAAGCTGATAAAATTTTTATGGAAGAACTAAATAATCAAGAACTATACAATAAAGTTGATCAAGCTTTTGCAGTATTTTTACCTGTTAAATCTGTAGGAGTTACTGGTGATGAAAGGAGATATGATTATGTGATAGCACTTCGAGCTGTTGAAACAATTGATTTTATGACAGCAAGATGGGCTAGACTTCCATATGATTTTTTAGATCATGTTTCTAATCGAATAATGAATGAAATTGCACGAGTTTCAAGAGTAGTCTACGATATTTCAGGAAAGCCTCCTGCAACAATAGAATGGGAGTAACTACAAACTCTACAACCCCTAATAATAAAGGGTTTTCATATGAAACATGTCACTAATAATATCGTGAAGAAGACATCATATTCAAAATAGCGCCAAAAAATACTATGGTTGGTATCGACAGAACTAAAAGAACTGTTAATGTTCCCCCTACTACTTTAGACCAATGATTATCTTGCTGTAATAGGAAATATCCCAAAAACCCAAAACCAAGTACGGCCAGTACAAAAATAATTTCGATGTCCATTATTTTTAACTCCTCTTTAATTAAATTATTTTTGAATTATATGTAAATTCTACCCCTGCATAAATTAAATGTAAAATACACTTAATTTTTTATAATCTAAATATTCTTTAAGGAGTTAGTTTGAAAATTGTAGGAATGATTCCCGCACGACTAGGGAGCAAGAGAGTTAAGAAAAAGAACTTAAGACTAATAGATGGTATTCCTTTAATTCAATACATAGTTAATGCCGCTAAAAAATCTTCACTTCTTGATGAAATCTATATCAATTCTGAGTCAATAGAATTTAAAGATATTGCTGATAAATCTGGCATTAAGTTCTACCAAAGACCTAAAAAATTATCTTCAGACTCTGCTACTAATGATGACTTTGCTCTTGATTTTATTAATAACAATGAATGTGATGTTCTTGTGCAATTATTATCTACTTCGCCTTTTGTCACTTCAGAGGAGATTGATGGCTTTATTGAGGCAATGATGAATGGTGATTTTGATACAATGATTTCGATTTCTAATGTAAAAATTGAATGCATACACAAAGGGATACCCATAAACTTTGATCAAAAGAAGCAAACTCCGCCTTCTCAGCTTTTAGAACCAATTAAATCATATGCCTGCTCTTTAATGGGATGGGAAATTAATAGATTTAAACAAAATATTAGCAAATATAATGCTGCATATCATGGAGGTGATGGCACAATTGGTTTTTATGAATTAAAAGGCTACTCCACTATAGATATTGATAATGAGGAAGATTTTTTACTAGCTGAGGCAGTATCTGCGTCACTTAAACAATTAAATTACAAACAACAATACTATAATCCAGAAAAGAATGAGAGAAGTGAGATTGATGTCCCATCAATTTTAGCTAGAGATGGTGTAAAAATTAATAACTTGTTTGATGTTAATAATGAAATAGTTTCACTCTCAAGTATTTTGGAGTCTATGCCAAAAAATGACTCCTGGAGTAAGAGGGTAATCGACACTGAAAGTAACTCAATGACCATAATTTGCCAAATGCCTGGAGAGGGCAATAGAATGCATTATCATCCAGATTGGAATGAATGGTGGTATATATTAGAAGGAGAATGGGATTGGGATATAGAAGGTAAAATTAAAAAAGTTGTAAAAGGTGATTTTGTCTTTATGGAAAAGAATCGCAAGCACAAGATAACTGCAGCTGGCTCAAATAGAGCAATAAGGATGGCAGTAAGCCGTGCAGATGTTGCTCATGTTTATGAGTCTGAATAAAACTAATGGTTTCTAAATAACATATATGAAAAAAAGTGTATTTGATATTACAATAGATTTTAGTAAAAGTCACTCGTCATATGTTTTTGATTCAAAAACGAGTCATACTTTTCTTGATCTTTTTTCAATGTTTTCATCTCTGCCTCTTGGATATAATCATCCAATATTCGATGAAAGTTTCGATCAAAAAATTAAGCCTATTGCTCATTTAAGAATGTGTAATAACTTATTTAATTCCAAAGAATTAGAGAGCTTTAAAAGGGAATTTCTAGAAATTAGTTTTCATAATAATTTACATTTTTGTTCTACAGGTGCTTTAGCTGTCGAGGCTGCAATTAAGTGCGGTTTTGAGTATCAAAAAAATCCTAATTCAATTGTTTTAGGAGTAAAAAATAGTTTCCATGGTATTAATAGTTGGGGGTTTATGACTGATACTCAAATTAGTTCAGTTAAAAATAGGGTTATCCACTATCCCAGAAATAATTGGCCACTATACTCACTAGATGAATTAATTGAAAAATTAGAAAATGGCCCTACAAATGTTTCATCGGTTATTATTGAGCCAATTCAATGTACTTCAGGTGATATTTATCTTGATACTTCAAAATTAAAGAAAATTCAAGAGCTATGTAATATTAATGAAATTTGCTTTATTGTTGATGAAGTTCAAACTGGATTTGGAGTAACTGGTGAAATGTGGTATTCAAGTATCATAGGTTTAAACCCAGATATTATAATTTTTGGTAAGAAATCTCAAATAAGTGGCATTATGACTAATAATAAATATGCCGAGGCAATTGATAGTAAATATAGAAAACTAGAGGTTACATTTGATGGGGACTTGATAGATGCGATTCGAGCAGAATTTATACTTAAAGCCATCAAAGAATATGCTTTGTTAGAAAATATTAAGAAAAAATCTATTATTATTAGAGATGAATTGTCTAGTATGTTTGAAAACTACCGAAGTGAAGGTTATTTAATTGCATTTGACTTTAAGAATTCCAAAGAAAGGGATAGTTTTGTAGAAAATGCATACTCTAATCACCTGTTAGTTAATCCTACCAACGAAAAATCTATTAGAATGCGCCCAAATCTTGCGATTTCAGATGATGAAATTTCTGACATGCTTTTTAAAGTCAAAAAATCTAGAAATTAATATTTCATTTTATTATTATTACTAAGCGCTTTTGATTTCAGCTTTCTTTACAGGTTTTTTTCTTGGATTGTCTTTAATAGTGGCAATAGGAGCTCAAAATACTTTTGTTTTGAGGCAAGGAATTTCTGGTCAACATATTTTTTATGTAGCTCTCTTTTGCGCACTTTCAGATGCTTTGTTAATTAGTATTGGTATTGTTGGAATATCATTTTTTTTAAATAATTTAGTTACTCAAATTTCAGACTGGCTTTTTGGTATCTCTGCTTTATGGCTTGCTGGATACGGATTTATAAGAATAAGTTCTGTCTTTAAATCAGATAAAGCACTTGAAATTGAAATATCTTCAACTAAAAGCCTTTTAACTACATTATCAATTGTTTCAGTTTTAACTTTTGCTAATCCTCATGTTTACCTAGATACAATGTTTCTTATTGGTTCAATATCTCAACAATTTATTGGAGAGAAAAAACTTGCGTTTGCATTAGGCGCATCAATTGCAAGTTTTGTTTTTTTCTTTAGCCTTGCTTATGGTGCAAAGTTACTCGCCAAAAAAATGAAAAGCCCATCTTCTTGGCGAATTCTTGATTGCCTTATAGCATTTATTATGTTTATAATTGCTTTCAAATTAATTATTGCAGGAAATTGGATTTAAATAATTAGTCTTTGTTAAAATTAAACTATGAATGAAGATGAAAAATGGATGAAGATTGCAATTAATGAAGCAAATCTTGCTGCAAATAAAAATGAAATCCCAGTAGGTGCTATAATTATCCAAAATGGTAAGATTATTTCAAAAGCTCATAATCACCCAATTTCAAATAATGATCCAACCGCTCATGCCGAAATATTGGCCCTTCGAATTGCAGGGAAAAAACTGAAAAATTATCGATTAACAGGCTGCACTTTATACGCTACCCTAGAGCCCTGTACAATGTGTTTTGGTGCTATGATTCATGCACGTATTAATCGAATAGTTTTTGGTGCTCCAGATCCTAAGTCTGGTGTTTGTGGGTCATGTATAAACCTTACTAAACAAAAAATTTTTAATCATGAGATTTCAGTGCTTGGAGGAATCTTAGAAAATGATTGTAGAAAAATATTACAAAAATTTTTTAAAGAAAGAAGAAAAAATACCTCTACTTAATAACTAAATAAATAATTTTATCCAAGTATTCCATAGTAATGTATAAAATGTTTTGAATTATATTTATAAATAAGTTAACAAATATGCCAAATGATAAGTCATCAGTAAAAAATAATCTATACAATTTTGACAATCTCTTCTCAACTTTATTTAATTCAAAATATTGGATTATTGGCTTATCTAGTGCCTTTACTATTTTATTAATAGTTTTTGCGTCAACTAAAACACCTATCTATCAAGCCTCTACAAATATGAGTGTCGGAACTTATGAAGTTTTTAATTTAGATTGTGATGGAGAGAGGATAAGAAAGACCCAATTTTGTCAACAAACATCTAAAGCAAATGCAATTTTTATGCATTCTGAAATAATTAAAAATAAAATTAGTACATTTGCAAGAATAAATTTAGAAAATGAAATTTTAGTCATTGATAATGAAAATAACTCTCTAACTATACAGTCAAGAGCAGTTTCAATAGAAAAAGCCAAAAGTAGCCTTCAAAAAATAGATAAGTTTATAGCCCAACTCAATCTTAAAAATATTGAAGCTCTTGAAAATGATAGGGATGCTATTAAGCGCAAATTGGAAATAAGGGTTTTGAATTTAGTTAACTGGGAATTAACTCCCATTCAGAAAGAAAATGATTATAAGTTGTTAGTATTAGAAGAAAAAATTACGTTTCATAATGCAAAATTAAAAAATTTAGTTAGCACAATAACTAATATACTTAATAGAAAAATTGTTGAAATATCAGAACAGATTAATCATGTTGAAAATTTTGAATTGCCATTTTATACAGCAAAGATCTCATCACGTGAAGCGCAACTAAAACTAAGTAATTCTATGATCTTAGAACTTAAAAAACAATTAAAACAAAGTAATCTTCTTTTAAGCAACATAAATCTCAATGAAACAACTGAAACAAAATCTCTAGATTTGAATAATACCAATATGATTTCTTTAAGACTAAAAGAAAGTCAGTATCTTAGAGATTCAATTTTTAGAACTTCTGAAAAAATACTAAAATTAGAGCTTGAAGTAGCTAAAACTGAAAAAATAATGAATTTAAAGCTTGAGCATTTAGATATATTATCAAAGCAAAATTCTTTAAAAGAATCACTGGTATTGCTTAATATTTATGCAGAAAAATGGTTTGCAAATGAAAATGCTTTGCTAGATGCATCAAACCTCTTGGAGGTTTTTGCGGTTGAGGAGCTTGGGGGACTAACCATGAGTACTGATGGGCAGATAAAGTTTAATGTTGCAAATATAATAATTACATTAGAAGAGGAAAAAAATGATATTATTAACACATTAGCCTTACTACTTGATGAAAAATACTCTTATATTAACTTTGTCATTCCTAAAGACAAATTAGAAATGTACGCAATTAAAGCAGAGATTAATAATGTAGGAGTGAAAATTGATAGATATAAAGAACTTATTGCCTCCAAAGCTTATATAAATACGGCTTTTACTGGAGAAATATACGCCCCTAAAAAACAATTAACTCCAAACTTAAAACTCTATGCAGGTTTTGGATTCCTAGGAAGCTTATCTCTATTTTTATTTCTTTTCTCACTTTTAAGCTTAATTAGCCTAAAGAAAAAGAATGTATAAATAGTTTTTCTATTTAAACAGTATACATGCCACCATTAACATGTAGGGTCTGAGCAGTAATATATGCGCCACTGTCGCTGGCTAAAAATAAAACTGACTGCGCAACTTCATCAGCCCTTCCTAATCTACCCATAGGAATTTGAGAAACCAAAGCTACTTTTTGATCTTCAGGAAGATTATCTGTCATATCTGTCTCAATAAACCCTGGTGCAATAGCGTTAACTGTAATACCCCTAACGCCAACCTCCCGAGCCAAAGACTTAGTAAACCCCATAATTCCAGCTTTTGCCGCAGCATAGTTTGACTGTCCAGCATTTCCCATAGCACCAACAACCGAAGTAATAGATATAATTCTTCCAGATCGTTTTTTTATCATACCTCTTAAAACAGATTTTGACATCTTGTACACTGAAGTAAGATTAGTATTGATAATATCATTCCACTCATCTTCTTTCATTCTGACAAGAATATTGTCACGTGTTATTCCAGCATTATTGATCAGAATATCTACGGAGCCATACTCCGCAGTAACATTCTTCAAAAGGTCAGAAATTTGATCATTATTAGTTACGTTAAGGATCATGCCTTTTCCAAGAACATTATTTTCAGAAAATATTTTAGTAATATTTTGTGCACCTTCATCGCTTGTAGCTGTTCCTATGACAATTGCTCCAGCTTCTCCTAAAGTCAATGCAATTGCTTTTCCTATTCCTCTACTTGCTCCCGTAACAAGGGCTAATTTTCCATTAAGCATTTGATATCTCCTCAATAGTAGATTTTAATGAAGTCGCATCTATTATAGCCGAACTAGTAAGAGATTTATCGATGCGCCTTGTCAGTCCAGCTAATACTTTTCCAGGGCCGGCTTCAATAAGTTTTTCTACGCCTGAACTTTTCATTTTTTGAACTAGTGAAGTCCAAAGAACTGGTTTATGAAGTTGCTCAACCAATTTAGACTTTATCTCTTCAATATTACTTGAATAATCTGCATCAACATTATGCAAAACTTTTTCACTCCCCATTTGAAAATTAATAGTTTCAACTGAGTGCTTAAAATCGATTGCGGCATCTTTCATAAGCGAACAATGTGATGGGACACTTACTGGAAGGACCAATACCCGTTTTGCTCCAACCTCTTTCATTAACTCACATGCATGGATTACTGCCTTTTTTTCTCCAGCAATAACTACTTGACCTGGTGAATTAAAGTTCACAGCTTCAACTATGCCAACTTCATTAGCAATAGAGCATATTTCAATAACTTTTACGTCATCAAGCCCCAATATAGCAGCCATAGAGCCTGAGCCACTTGGGACTGCTGTTTGCATTAGTTCAGCCCTTTTTTTTACTAATTTTACTGCTTCAAAAAAGCTTAAAGATCCAGAAGCTACAAGAGCCGTATATTCGCCAAGACTGTGCCCAGCAATAGAGACAGGTGACAAACTAACTTCACTTGCTAAAACTTTATATGTTGCATAGCCTGCTGCAAGCATTATTGGTTGAGTGTTCTCAGTAAGGTTTAATAGCTCTTGATCTTCATTAATGATCTTCCACAGATCTAAATTAATTGCATCACTTGCTTCTTGAAAAATCTCATTTATAACTGAGAAATTACTACGCAAATCAGATAACATGCCTAGAGATTGAGAGCCTTGGCCTGGAAAAACGATTGAATATTTCATATTAAGACTAATTATAAATGAGATTAATAACAAAAAAGCGCCAGAAGGCGCTTTTTAAAATAAGTACAGATAGATTACTAAGCTGTTTGGATTGAAACGTATTGACGATTGAATTTGCCTTTCTTTTCAAACTGAACTTTTCCATCAGCAACTGCAAACAAAGTATCGTCTTTACCTTTTTTAACATTAGTACCTGGGTGAAATTTAGTTCCTCTTTGACGAACTAGAATATTTCCAGCTAATA